>Ga0209136_1002758_pt1 | contig 10468 bp, 5 predicted proteins | sample SaaInl0LU_22_DNA_FD_184640 | JGI IMG/M metagenome (GOLD analysis project Ga0209136, IMG submission 184640) | Marine microbial communities from expanding oxygen minimum zones in the Saanich Inlet - ESP_90LU_22_DNA (SPAdes) (version 2) | ecosystem: Environmental > Aquatic > Marine > Intertidal zone... | reverse complement strand
CAGCAAACACCGCAAAGGTTGGTTATACAGACGCATTAGTTTCAGCCAATACCGATGTAGCAGCAAACACCGCAAAGGTTGGTTATACAGACGCATTAGTTTCAGCCAATACCGATGTAGCAGCAAACACCGCAAAGGTTGGACTTCCAGCAGGAGGTTCAGAAGGTCAAGTTTTAAAAATAGTAAGTGGAGTTCCCACCTGGGCAGATGCCTCGGCTGGGGGAGGTATCTATTATCAAGATGCCGATGGTGATGGTTATGGTAATATTAGCGAAATTGTTGTTGCAACATCTGCCCCTATAGGTTATGTTAGTAACAATATTGACTGTGATGATACAGATGCTAGAATTAACCCAGATACGATTTGGTATGAAGATACAGACAATGACGGTTATGGAAATGCTAGTATAAGTGAGACAGGTTGTGTATCAACATTAACCAATGCGAGTCTAGATAATACAGATTGTGACGACCAAGATTCAACTTTGAGTCCAAACACGGTTTGGTATATTGCCGTAGATAATGATAGCGATGGTTACATAGTTGTTAACTCTTTAACACAATGTGATTCACCTGGAGCAAGCTATTCTATGACTTCACCTATTGAGACAGATTGTAATGATAATAATGCAGCTATAAACCCAGATACGATTTGGTATGAAGATGCAGACAATGACGGTTATGGAAATGCTAGTATAAGTGAGACAGGTTGTGTATCAACATTAACCAATGCGAGTCTAGATAATACAGATTGTGACGACCAAGATTCAACTTTGAGTCCAAACACGGTTTGGTATATTGCCGTAGATAATGATAGCGATGGTTACATAGTTGTTAAATCTTTAACACAATGTGATTCACCTGGAGCAAGCTATTCTATGACTCCACCTATTGAGACAGATTGTAATGATAATAATGCAGCTATAAACCCAGATACGATTTGGTATGAAGATGCAGACAATGATGGTTATGGAAATGCTAGTATAAGTGAGACAGGTTGTGTATCAACATTGACCAATGCGATTCTAGATAATACAGATTGTAATGATTCCGATCCAACCCTTAATCCAGGTATTATGGAAAATGATTCAGATGGAATCGATAATAATTGTGACGGACAAATTGATGAATTAAGTGTTGGCCAGTATGTAAATGGCGGCGTTGTATTTTATTTAGCTGATACACCTACTGATTTGAATGGTGATGGTGTCCTAGACACAGGATTGGTATGTGAAATAGTAGATCAGGGTACTGCAAATTTTGATCAAGCTGACGATATAATATTGAGCTATTCGACTATTGAATATGACGACTGGTTTTTACCAAGTATTAATCAACTAGAGGAAATGCAACAACACTATAGTTTTATAAATACGACTTCTATAGCAAATGGCGGAACAGCGGTTGGTGATACTTTTTATTGGAGTTCGTCTTTTGTTAGACCTAAGGGCTGGGCTTTTTGGTTAGGAGGTGGTGGATGCGTCTCTTGTAGAGGTGCGACAAAAAGAAATACAGGTAGCGAATACAAAATTCGTGCTGTTCGTGCTTTTTAGTTATTTAATTATTAATCAATTTAATTAGTGCCGCGTAAGCGGTCGGTTTTTATTTTTTAAAAATAGCATTACACACAGAGCTTCCTGTATATAGGGATACGTATAAATTGGTATTAGAAATTTTTGTGAGTACCAAAAATTTCCCTAAAGAATACAAGTATAGTTTGGGTAGCGGTATGGAGCGTGATGTATTGGTGTTGATGCGCTGTATATATCGTGCTCTATTAAAACGTAACTTTAGTTTTCAGTAACTTAAGTTTTGTAATACAAAATATAACCCCTTTTCCGTTATCTCTTTATACCTCCCGAGCAACCTCTGGAGCAACTTTAAAAACCAAAAAACCCGTAAATCATTGTTTATAAATAAGTTACGGGATAATTTTGTGGAGCAGAGGGGAGTGAAGTCGAACTGTTTTAGTGATGATTTAGTTATTTTCACAAAAAATTATTCCCAAGAATAAAAAATTATTTTTGGGAATAAAAAGTGGAGCAGAGGGGAGTGAAGTCGAACTATTTTGGGGAGGATTTGTGTAAAATTGATGTTTAATATTTAGACTAATTGACAAAAATCAATAAACAAACAATAATTGAACTCACCACCCCTAAAATTTGATATTTTGTTAGGCGTTCACCGAATAATATGATTGACACAATTATGCCGCCAACTGGATGAAAGTTTGAAATTAAATTATATTTTTTATATTTGGTCTTAAATAGTTAAACACTATGAAAAAACTACTATTACTTTTCGCTATATTAATCCTTGGATGTTCTGGCGATGACTCCTCCAGCACCAACAACTCAGATAATAATAATCCTGGAGATGGACCACTCGTTTTAAGTATATTATCAACAGATTCTGAAGATTCAAATTATGTATACACTGACACATATACTTACGATGGTAATAGGCTTGAAAGTGTAACACAGTCTGATAGCCAATCTAGTACAGTTTATGCATATTATTTTGTATACACCAATGATAAGGTGGTAAGAATTGATGGTTATACATCTTATAATTCTGGGGATCCAACTCAGACTGAAGAAATCAATTATTCTTATGACTCACAAGGTAGACTGACATCAATGGTAGAAACTAATTCTTGGGAAACTGAGACGGCAACTTTCAACTATAATTCAAACGGTACAGTTACTTATATTCAGACTTTCCAGGAAAATAATAGTTCCATAGTTGATGAAACAAACAGCCTTAACTTACGATTTGATAATAACGATAATTTAATTAACGTATCTAATGGTGTATATAGTCAAGTATTTGAATACGATAACTTCAATAGTCCATTTAAAAATATAGTGGGCTTAAACTTTCATATACTTTTAAGTGGGGAATTAACATATTCTGATATTTTTAGTTTGAACAATAATTGTATTTCAAATGTATATAGTAATTCTTTAGGTGATAATTTTTCAAATAATTTTAACGTATGAAAAAAATAATCTCTTCACTGTACTTTATTTGTTTTGTTTTTCCTTTAGCTAATGCACAAAACGATTTTACCGTCACCGTTAACAACATTAAGGAAGGTGATTCTGTCAGGGTTATTGCACAAAAATCTTCTGAATCACTTTTGAAAAAATGGATTCATGGCAGTGCCACTCCAACAGAAGCTGTTTTCTCCCTAAGCGATGGTGAATGGGCAATTAAATTGGATGCTACTGGATACACATACCCATCACAACAAATAGTAAGTATTCCTAATGATGTTTCAATTACATTTGGTTTAACAGAGTTGGTAGGTGGAGATTTTTCATACACTTGGGAGGATGACGGAAGTGCTGCTGGGCATGCGACACAACGTTATGTAAATGAACCGCCCAATATTGTGATTTTGAATGACACTTTGACTGTTCCTGATGACTACTCAGCGATAAAGCTAAGGACAGAATATGGGGTTATTTTGTCTAATGATAAAGAAACTTGGTCAAGCGAGGATAGTTATCGTTTGTATCAAATGTTTGAGTCTCTTCCTTACCGCGCATACGGAGAGCATGATGACAATGATTACTCTGAAGGGGAAGGTGTAAGAGGGGTTTTTTACTTAACAGACCTTGAGCAAGATGATGATCTTTCTATTGAATTGGTGGATGGTGTTAAGCATGCTACATTTAGTCAAAATGCTTTTGTTTATTCGGAGCCAATGATTGGAAAATTAGACGGAATCAAGGGGAAGTTCTTTTCAAAAAGATTATATCATGCCATTGTCAAGTTTGTGACGGATTTTGCTCAGGACGATAATGCCCTGGCTTGGATTGCAAGGGAAAAATTTGGAATAGAATTTCTGTCAAGCACTCAGCAAACAGAAGAATTAATGGGTGAGGACTCATCTAACTTCCAAGCTTTCTTTAACACTGAAAAGTTGGAGATTTTGTCTATGTTAGAAGAGCTTCCGGATGGTTTTCACAAACAAGATGGGCTTAAATTTATGGTTAGACGTATTAATGGACAAGATAATCCACAATACCCCTCTGCTGCTGCGATTGCATGGACGGGTTTAAATGTTATCGAGTTTATGTCAAAGGCATTTATTTCTTCTGATATCCATGACACAAGAAGGTTGATTTTACATGAAAAGGCACATTTTTTATGGGCTTACACATTTGATGATGATCTAAAAAATGATTGGATCGAAATTGGAGGATGGTATGAGGACCCAACCTCAGGTTCTGGTTGGTCAACTACAAACACTACAGAGGCAGTTTCTGCATATGCTCACTTGAAAAACCCCAATGAAGATATGGCAGAATCCATTGCCTTTTACTTAACAAATCCAGATGCATTAATGTCTGTTTCAATGCAAAAATTTGAATTTATTAGAGATAGAGTTATGCATGGTACACGATACATTGCACAAATTCGTGAGGATTTGACTTTTACCGTATACAATCTTTACCCAGATTATACATATCCTGGAAAAGTGACTAAAGTTGAGGTTGATGTAGTTGGTGGTTCTGAGGAAGATAAATTAGTAACTATTAGGGCAACATTGAATTCAAATGATCCTGAGTTAGATGGTGCGTCTGGGGCATACATCCGTTTCACTTCAGGATCTGGTACTCTACACGATATTGGATTGTCTCCAGAAAATGGGCAACAATCAGACTCGGTACTTGTAGGAACAACCACTTTTAATAAATTTGAGAAAAGTGGATATTGGAACTTATCGTTTTTTAAAGTTACCGATCATGTTGGTAATATGCGTTATGAAAATAGATCAACTGTTGGAATGAAACTTTATATTGAAAATCCACTTGAGGATATAATTCCACCAAAATACAATGATGATTACACTATGGAGTTGGTTACTGAAAAGTTTAGAGGAGGATCATTTGGTAGTGACTTAGATGAAAATGGTGTTGAAATGCGTGCTATTAAATTAAATTTTTCACATTATGATAAGGTGCCAATACGTAGGTCATATGCACGAATGAATGTGCCTAATAATAATTATTCAGAAGTTTATAATAAAGATATTCAGCAAAATGGAGCTGTAGTTGATTCCGAAAGGGGATATGACAATGATTTTGATTCTGACAAGCATTTTGAACTATATCTTCCAATTCATGAGTACTACCAGTCTGGTTGGTATTCAACTACCTATTCATTTGCAACAGATATTGCTGGAAATAAAGGAACTGTATATCACGTGGTGGATACCACAGACTTTCATATTTCTGAAGACAATAAGCACAAAATTTTTAAGCATACTAGGGATAGTATTTATGTAGAAACACTTTATCCTGATTATAAGAAACCAGAAATTGATATCAATAATATCTCAATTACAGCAGAGCCTACAAACCCTACTGCACCAGACGGTGAGACTCGTGTTGAAATAGATATTCTAGCTAGAGATTTTTCTGATTTTGAAGGTTATGAATCGGGAGTTTATAAAGTTTCCTTCACACTTAGAGATCCCTTAGGCGGTATACATGGTTATCAAACAGGGAATTCTACTATGAATAATCCAGACTTGAATCACCATGATGCTAACCCTCAAAATGATAACGAATGGCGATTATATAATTTTGATTTATTACTGCCCAAGGGCTCACCTCCAGGCCAATGGGGGATGGCTTCTGCTACTGTTGAAGACAGAGCCGGCAATAGAGAACAATATTCCTTTGTAGAATACGTTCGATTTGATATTATACCATCAGACATAGAATTAATATCTCCTCTTGAGGCAGAAATCACCGATAAAGTAGTGAATTTGGATAATCTTTCAAGCATATCTGCTACTATGAGCTGTTCCCCATGCGAGGGTCTTAATTATGTCTACACAATATACAGTCTTATGGGAGGAAATGTTGTTCGTGGGGAAGGTGTTTTTGCTGCAGATAGTATTCAAGTTGATAACATCGATACCAGTGGTGTGTTGGATGGTGTTATAAAGCTTACCGTACAAGTTACTGACAGTGAAGATAAACTTGTTGCTACTAAAAGTGTTGAGTACACCAAAGACACAGTAAGACCTAAGTCGTACTACTCACGGTCAAATTTGGAAAATGAAGGCACCTCTAGCCTAGATGACTTTTTGATAAATGTAGTTGTTGAAAGTGCAGATGTAGGTGGTTCATATTCTGCTACTGTACAAAACGTAAGTGCTGATAATTCAAATGCCTCTAATAGCTTCGTTTTAAGACCATTAAATATGGATGGACCATTATACTACACAGGTGAGATTTCCACCACAGAGTTCAATATATCTCAATTGGATTTATCAGGCCTCGGCGAAGGTTATGTTGAAATCAAGCTTGAAATCACTGATCCTAATGGAAACTTAGGTGAGGAACCGCACGTAGCTTATTACTCAATTGAAGGTAGTACTATTAGTTATGTAGGAACTACACTTTCCATTGAAAGTGGAAAAAATAATAAAAATATAACTCTCTACCCGAATCCGACATCATCAAATATATTCATTGGGGGTGAGTTTAATAAAGTGAGACTCTATGATCTTTATGGACGTGAATTGTTAAACTCCGCAAGCAACCAATTAGATCTTTCTAACTTACCAAATAACGTATACATGATTAAATTGGAGGATAATCAAGGGAAGATTATTGTAACAGGGAAGGTTATCAAAAATTAAAATTTATTCCCAAGAATAAATTATTATTTCAGGAAATAATTTGTGGAGCAGAGGGGAGTGAAGTCGAACTTTTTTAGGTCTGATTTAGCCATTTTTAGAAAAAATTATTCCCAAGAATAAAAAATTATTCTTGGGAATAAAAAGTGGAGACGCCGAGAATCGAACTCGGGTCCAAACAAGCAACAAATTGGCTTTCTACATATTTAGTTCTTTCTTAGTTTTCGTTTAAAAGCTGATTAAGAACAATCTACTTTTAACTTATCTTTTTTAGTTTCAAAAACCTGCCAAAGCTACAAGTTTTCTATGTTTATTTTTACGATGCCCATAAATGAAACGCCATAAACCAAGGCTTTTCGTGGACATAAAGCTTGCTCACCTTGTGAGCCGAGGCTTAATCTTACTATTAATTCAGATTAGGCAGCTAAAGCGTAGTTATCTTCGCCGTTTATAAAGTTGAAACAAGTTTTACAAGTATAGTTTCATTCCTTGATATGCTTACAAATTCACTGACCTTGCTGTCAAAACCAGTCGTCCCCTTAATAAGTTTGCAAAACCTGTTTTGCGTAGTCAACACAACACTTAATTTTTTTTAGCATCGTAACAACTCTTATTATATTTTTTCAAAGAACATAAAAAACAGTTTAAAATCAGACCATTTTTTAGGGCGTTACCCCGCAAAAAAGCGAGGTCAGGCTTTCCGTTAAATCTTTTTTTGCAGCATCTATTTTAACTTCTCTATAAAAAAAAACAATCTTTTTAAAAGAATAGAGTGCAAATTAAAAATAACAAAAAAAGGATATCACTTCAATCCTTAACGCGGTCTGCAAAAATACAAAAAGTTATAAGTATAACAACGCTAAGTTTTAAAGAAAAATAAATCAACAAAAACAGAATAATAGTACACGAGGTTACAAGAAATAACATCGATGATAACAAAACCTTGTATATCAAACAAAATAAAGACGATTTTATATTAAAATTAGAAATAGAAGTCTAAAGAGTAAATTAATTTTTCGTAATTAACATTAAAATAAATATCTTCGAATAAAATTACAGAAATATGAAGTTTGGCATTATTAAAGAGCGCAAAAATCCACCAGATAGAAGAGTTGTTTTTTTACCAAAAAAACTGCAGCAATTCCATCAAAAGTATCCAACAGCAGAAATTGTTGTAGAAAGTTCAGCCATAAGAGTTTTTTCTGATGAGCAATATAAAAATGTAGGAATAGATGTTGTAGAAAACGTATCAGACTGCGATGTTTTATTTGGTGTAAAAGAAGTGCCAATTGATGCTTTAATACCCAATAAAAAATACTTTTTCTTTAGTCATACCATTAAAAAACAACCATATAATAGAGATTTGTTAAAGGCTATTTTACATAAAAACATTCAACTTTTTGATCACGAAACCATAGTAAAAGAAAATGGCGCACGTTTAATTGGTTTCGGACGGTATGCAGGCATCGTTGGCGCTTACAATGGTTTTAGAGCCATTGGTTTGACAAACGAAACCTTTAATTTACCTAAAGCAGAAACTTTAGACAGCCAACAAGAATTAATCACAGAATTAAAAACAATCAACCTAAAAAAAATAAAAATATTACTAACAGGGAATGGTAAAGTAGCTTATGGAGCCAAAGAAATGTTAGATGCCATGCAGATAAGAGAAGTTTCTGTAAATGAGTATTTAGAAAATACTTATTCAGAAACAGTGTATTGTTTGGCAGATGTGTTAGATTATAACAAACGCACAGATGGTAGGGTAGTAGATAATTTCGATTTTTACGAGCATCCAGAAGCTTACGAAGCTAATTTTATGCGTTTTGCAAAGGTAACCGACTTTTTTATTGCAGGTCATTTTTATGGTGATGGAGCACCGTATTTATACACAAGAAAAGATGCAAAATCAAACGACTTTCAAATAAAATATGTAGCAGATATTTCTTGTGATATCAATGGTCCTGTTGCTTCAACAATTCGTCCTTCAACCATTACAGATCCTATTTACGGTTATAACCCAAAAACAGAAAAAGAAGTTAATTTTAAAGATAAAGATGCTATAGTAGTAATGGCTGTAGACAATTTACCTTGCGAATTGCCAAAAGATGCAAGTGAAGGTTTTGGAGAAATGTTTTTAGAAAATGTAATCCCTGCTTTTTTTAATAACGATAAAGATGGAGTTTTACAACGTGCTAAAATGACAGAAAATGGCAAATTAACACCTCGTTTTTCTTATTTACAAGATTATGTAGATGGAAAAGAATAATCTACAAAATAGGCAATTTTTAATTGATTTAGCTAAAATGAAAATGCCTTTTGGTAAATACAAAGGTAGACTTTTAATAGATTTACCAGAGCATTATATGGTTTGGTATCACAACAAAGGTTTTCCAAAAGGTAAGTTAGGGTTACAAATGCAATTAGTTTACGAGTTAAAATTAAATGGTTTAGAAGATTTAATTAGAAAGATTAAATAATTCAAACCATAAATTTTTATTTAATGCTTAATTCTATTTTTTACAAATATTTAAAAAATACTTTTTACTATAAAGGTTTATATAAATAACAAACTAAACTAGTCTTTTACAGAATATCCTGTAAAAGCCCTGTGGATTTGGCTATAAATATTGCTAACAATAAAAAGAGGTATAATTTATTAGATTAAAACATAAAATTATACTTGAGTAAAAAAAAGATTTTTATTTTTAAAAATAAATTATTTTACAACTACACCATAAGTAATATGTGCAATAGCAACAATGGTTAAAGAAGAATACCAATATGTTGGTATTAAAATACATAAAACACCTAGCAGCATACACAAACTAATTAAAATATATAAACTTTTGCTGCCTTTATTTTTTAAAAGTAAAAGTAATAAGCAATATAAAAATAAAAATGCAGGAGTAATAAAATTTATGTTACCGTAGTTTTTTAAAATTAAAACACTAATAGAAATAATGAAAATACCTAACAAATATTTAACAAAAGCAGTTTTAGTTTTTCCATTCCATAATTTAAATTGAAACCTTTTAGCTTTTCTTTTTCCACTAAAAAATAATGCTAATGAACTAAATAAAGTAACTAAAACAGCAATAGCAATAAACAATATTTCCACTAGTTGTGGAGATAACAAAGCTAAGGGGTTATCGTCTATCAAATAACTGTCTAAAACATATTTGTAGGTGTAGGCAGCTAAAAAAATGTATATGCCAATTAATATGCTATTAAACTCTTTAAGTTGAAAGTTTACTTCAAAATTATCGTGTAAATGTATTTTGTTTGCCATATATTTTTAACTTTCGTAAAGATACAAAAATACCTTTACCTTTTTTTCATATCCTCTGTGGAGAAGCATACTTTTTAAAACAGCCAAAACCATCTAATTCTATTTAGATGCATTTGCAAATTTTCATAAAAAGTAAAATTCCAGAAGCTGGTTTACAATTCAAATGGAAAATTTCTTTTTATTATTTAAATAATAGACCTTTTTTGGTATTTGTTTAACTAAAAAATACAATGAATATTTAATCTCAGAAAATAAAAAGTAGCAAAATTTTTGAAATAAAAACATTTTAAGAGGTTCTGCATATTATTTGTACACACCTTTTATCCTTTTTGGGAAAAAATGAGCAGCTAAAGCGATTAAAACGAAAAAAAAATTAAAATATATTATAAATTATTGATTGTTTTTCTGATGGAAACTAAATTAGTTAGTAGGTTTTCTAAGTTGTCTAAATGCAACATATTAGCACCATCTGACTTTGCGTTTGCAGGATCAAAATGTGTTTCTATAAATAA
>Ga0209136_1002755_pt1 | contig 10468 bp, 8 predicted proteins | sample SaaInl0LU_22_DNA_FD_184640 | JGI IMG/M metagenome (GOLD analysis project Ga0209136, IMG submission 184640) | Marine microbial communities from expanding oxygen minimum zones in the Saanich Inlet - ESP_90LU_22_DNA (SPAdes) (version 2) | ecosystem: Environmental > Aquatic > Marine > Intertidal zone... | reverse complement strand
TACAATACACTTTACCAAGAATGAAACAAGCTACTAATGAAGTATGTGAAGACTTGCGTTTGTTTGTTTTATAGTTGGTGTTATATTTGCGGTATATTAACCTTAAGCTATTCATTTGAAAAAAGTATTATTCATACCTATCCTTTTATTAGTTCTTTTTAGCTGTTCACCAGAAGAAGAAACAGAAACACCAACTAGTACTGTTCAAAGCACAACTCCAGAGCCTGAACCTGAAACTCCCGCACCAGTAGTTGTTCAATATACTTTAACAGTAACAGCTGGTGAAGGAGGAACTGTATCCACAGAAGGGGGGACATATGATGAGGGCACTAAAGTCGAAATTAAAGCTAGTGCTTTAGAAGGATATGTTTTTAACGGTTGGAATGATGGTTCGAATTTAAATCCTAGAAATTTTACTTTAGCTGAAAATACAAATGCTACAGCAAGTTTTATTTCTTTGAATGATTACTTCAATCAATTGTATAGAAACTCTTCAACTTTTAACGAATCAAATGTAAATCAGACTACTGGAAATTATAATTCTTGGTTTAGACCTTTTACAGACTTTAATTCATTAATTGAAAGAAAAATATATGAATTTGTAAGTGTAAAAGAAAATGGAGATGTTGGATTAAATCCTCCTCCATCAGAGGAAAATCATGGTCATGAGCAAGGATGGTATTCATTCCTAAATATTAATAATAATGATATTCCTGATATGGTAATTGTTGGAACTGTTATTTCCTCAGAGAATTATGGGGAAGCATATGTTTTAATTGATAATGAGCTTAAATACAGGTTTGATACTGGTCAAGCTGGTACTAGAAAAATTCTTATTGGTGATATTGATAATAATGGCTCTGATGATGCTGTTCTTGTAGCTACTGGAATTGATACACAACCATACTCAGGAAGTCCAACTCAGATAATATACTTCACCCCTAACTCATATGAATTTGTTAATCTAGATGATGATCCCTCTTATTATCACACTGGAGGTATTGGTGATTTAAATAATGATGGGAATTTAGACTTAATAATTGCCAATAATCAAGGTCCTGAGGATACATTTGTATTTATTGGGGATGGAAATAAAAATTTCTCAAAAATTCCAATAGGTAATATAGATTTTTTTGCCAATAGAACTTCTGTTAGTTTATATGATTTAAATAATGACGGGGATCTAGATTTAATTGTTGGTGGTTGGGAAAAACCATCAATAGGAAGTGATGGAGAAGTTATTGAGAGGTGGGGTTATAAAAATGAAATTTTTTACGGAAATGGTGATGGGACTTTTGACATGATTAATACAATTGAATTACCTGAAATTGAGTACTGGGCAAAGGTTAATCATTTTATTTTTCACGATATAGACAACGATGGTCAAGTGGAAATTATAATAAATAGAACAACAGGTCATGAAAGTTTTTCATCTGTTGAAAACGATTCAAGTTATGATGGTATTAAAATTCAAATTTTAAAAAAAGAGGGAGATGGATATGTAAATCATCAAATCATAAATCAACCTGAGGGGTGGTTTGATTTGCCTCCAACATGGATTGAATGGATTCCATGGATTAGGCTATTTGACGTAAATGGTGATAATATAATGGATATAGTTCCAGATTCAGAGAACATAAATGATCCTAATTACAATCCTCTTAAAAGATATTGGGGAATGTACTATAAAGGGTCACTTGGTGGAACATTTGAAATCGACTATTTTGACCCAGACCAAATTAACAATTAATTTTCATGAAAAAATATCATTATTTTCCTTTATCGAAGTTGGCTGAGTTTATAAATTTCACTTTCCTGCCTATCTGATTACCTGAGGGTGGGGTGGGGTTTTTAGAATCGTTTTCAGATTAGACACTAGTTCTTGTATCTAGTATATAACCTCAAACCTCAACATTTAAGACACTACATACATCACACCCCAATTATCCTCTCTAATGTGATGACAGAAAGAGTATTATAGATATATAAAGTAGAGGGTTTTCCTTAGGGCTTAACTGGCATAGAGGGGTGTAATCCAAACTCTCCCAGTAAGTGGCGTTTTCTTTTAAACCACAGTCATGTCCTCTTCATTAAGTTCAGTAAGAAAAACACAGAGTAGAGATATTGTAGATTTTAGGTATCTTGAACCATCTACAATAAATACTATGAAAAAGCTACTTCTTGTTTTACTGTTTGTTCCAATAGTTTCTTTTGGACAAGATTATTATGTTTCAGCAAAAGGAGGTTTAAATGTTCGTGAAGCCCCTAATTCAAAATCAAGGAAAGTAGCGACACTTCTTTACGGTCAAAATGTTACAATAGAATCTGAAACAGGTATTAAATTGACAATAAATGATACTGATAAAGAAACAGGAATTACTAAAGTTGTTGAAGGGGAATGGGTAGAGGTAATTTTCGAAATAAATTTAAAAGGATATGTTTTTGACGGGTTTTTAAGAAAAAATAGTTCCTCATTTTTAACAAGAAATAATGGTACTACTTGGACAAATGGATCCTCTTTGTATACTTTTTCTGAAAATATGCCTGATTATTATATCGATATTTCATCCTGCGACCCTTGTGAAATCCCTACTACTGAGTGCCATATGTGTGGTTATAGTTGGATGAAAGTTTATGTAGATTCTTTTTCATTTGGAAGAAAATATCAAAATGATTTTTTTTATGAAGAGGACGAAACTTGGTTTTATGAAAAAAATGAAACAATATGGAGCGTTAATTCTAGAAGTGGATATACTGATGAATATGAAACAGATAGAATATATTGGATCCCTGCTGATTCAGAAACTTTTGAAATTGAAAAAATACATTCAAAAAATAAACCAATATTAGATTTTATTAAATTAAAACAGAAAGAAGAGAATGAAGCTATAGAAAAAGATTTAATGTAGATTTTAGGTATATTGAACTATCTTAAAATCAACACAATGAAAAAAATATTTCTTGCTTATTTAGTGTAATAATTGCTTGGTTTGAAAAGTATAGAGTTGAATAAATAAATTATAATATATTTTATTTATTGCAAAACTAATATAAGGTTACATCAATTTTCAATTTCTATTTTTCTTATCCTTTTTCTTATCCTTTCTTTCTTGTTTACCTTCAACCGTTTTTTGCATTAAATACTCCATTCTTCCGGCAGCAAAGTCTGAATCGTCTTCTCGCCAACTTTCATTCCAATTAGGATTTTTAGTCATAGATATACTTGTGTCTTCTCTTAATCTTAAATTTATTTTTTCAGGAAAAGTATAGACTAAATCCGGAAAATTAATTGCTGGTATAGACTTACCATTTGGCGCTTCTGTTTCTTGTTCAAATTCATCTATTTTTTTACCTCTGAAAATCAATTGATATGGATTAAAATCATAGACAACTTTTCCAGTTTGATCACGAAAAACATTAGGATTTAGTTTGGTGCCTAATACACTAGTTAAATTTAAATCAACTACACTAGTTTGGTCTTTTGATAAAACTTTGGATTTATTTGATGCAAAATCAAAATAATTATTAAAATCAATCATTTTAATAAAATATTCAATATTTACTTGATCTCCAATGCCAAGGGCATCAGACATAATTCCAGTATCTGCATTAAGTATAATATTATTCACATCCATTGAGGTCACTAAATTAACCTTACTAATCTTTTTAATTAGTTCATCAGTGGGTCTTCGGTTATCAAACATATTATTGCGTTTGGTGCGGATCTCACCCTTAAAAAATTCAACTTTCTTACTAAAAATTATTCTCATTTTATATTCATAATAATTATTCATGATATCTTTCCTACTGAGTAAAAAATTATAATATTCTTCTTCCTCGAGTAAATTAATTTCACTTAATCCAATTGTTTTCAAAAGATTAAATGATTTATCATAAATATCATTTTTGTCTTTTTTATGATCAAGATTATCTAGTATAATATCTTTATCACTTATATTTCTAATTGATAAAATCACATCCCCTAGATTACCATGTTTGTGATTAAATGTCATAAAAAATACAAGAGAATCGTTTTGAAATTTGTAGTGATAATTTAAATCCTCATATTCTCTAGTTGCCTTACTAGCATCTTTTAGCATATTTGCTCCTGGCATTTTACCCACAGCCTTGTCCATAATTTTGCTGCTTAATTTGTTTGACTTATCCTGTAATTTTTTAAGTAATTGAGAATTCACCTCCATTGTAGGAAAAAATAAAAAGAGTAAACCAAGAATTAAGGAACTAATATTATACATTTTATAAGTCTTCATGATTTTAGTTGTTTTGTGAAATTTACACTTTTTAAATTAATTGACAAAAGCCAAAATATTATAAACCTTTCTAGTAAACTATTTAAATGTTTCATTCTTTGGAGGTTTAGTTTTACTTGTTGCTTTATTTAATCACTTATTCAGAGGCGGAGGACCCACCTATTCCTATTTTAGTTCTTATAGTTTCTGCAACCGCATTGGGTTTATATGGTTCAAAAAAAGCAACAGATTAAATTATCGGCATATCCTCATAATTAAGTTCAGTTAGAAAACAGGGGGTAGAGCTAGAATTTTAGTATATTGAACTATCTAGAAACCAACACAATGAAAAATATTCTGCCTATAATTTTAAGTTTGATTTTAATTAATTGTGAAAAAGATGATTATCAAGATGATCCGATAAGAGCTACTTGGTTAGTTGAGTATGATCAAGATAATTCTGATGGGGATACCGCATATTATCAAAAAGCTTATAAATTTAATGATGAAAAATTATTTAAAAAAGTTAAATTTTCAATAAATAATATTGATACCTATGTGTCTTCAGAAGAATTTACTTGGAAAAACAATGATCCCAGTTGTAGTCCAGCAAATTGCACAAATTATAATGAAGCGATTCAAGAATATACAATAAATGGTGAAATTGAAAATGTAGTGTTTTCAAATCCAATTGAAACAGATTATGGAGAGACTATTTATAATAGAGCAACATTTGGTAAAGTAGTAATGGAGCGGCAAGCTGAAGATATTTTTTGGAATAATTTTTAATACATTAATATGATTTTCAATAATTTAATAATTTGTTTCCTAGTCATAGGATTAAATCAAACACCTTCTCAAGACTGGAACCCCTATTATAAAGACAAAAGAATTTCTATTTCTTATACTTCAAAAGTTTGCAATGACCAAAAAAACGGATTTGCATTCGAGTATTATTTTATTAAAATTCAAAATTTGACTGATCAAACTCTTGTTGTGAATTTTAATAAAAGCCCTGAAGAAAACAGTAAAGAAGAAGATCTAACAGCTTTTGTTTTAAAACCAAAGGAGGTAAAAACAGGAAGCTGTGCCTACAACCCTGTAAAATTAAGGATATATAAGGTGGACCGTAGACCAAATAAGACAAGTAAAGCCGCTCCTTTTGTATTATCTAAAATAAGTTCCATTGAGGTCAATTAGTCTTTTACTGATCGTTCTTTTAATGGGTGGGGCCTATGCACAAGAAGTTCAATTTACGGCCACGATGTCTTCAACTACTTGTAGCGGGACTTTAGTTCAATTTGATGCACTCTATATACCCAGCGAAAATAGTGTAACCGAATTTGATTTTAATAATGGAGCGCTTCCAGCAGGTTGGAGTTCTTCTCCCTATACAGTGGGCCAGCCGTGTAATCCAGCAAAAGGGAATACCCCCACCAATACCAATTATTTTTGGGCCACAACGCTTCAATCTGGGGGGAGTAATAATAGAAAACGTTTTGTTCAAACCCTACCCGTAGATGTGTCTTATGGGGGGAGCCTAGAATTTTTGATTCGCTATGGTGCAGATGATCCATCCCCTGGATGTGAGGATGGGGAAAGAGAAGATGAAGAAGTCTATCTTCAATATTCTATCAACAATGGATCCACTTGGGTAACCTTTTTTGACAGTTGGGACACTACGGACAATTATCTTGCAGATTGGTATGATTGGTATGCAAATGATATTGAAATCCCACTAGCTGCCCAAACAAGCGCTACGATTTTTAGATGGTACCAACCTGATAATGATGGGGATAATTGGGACAACTGGGGATTGGAAGATGTAATTGTCAATGCCATCCCACCCCCTGCGGCCTCCTGGGCTTTTGATTTTGGCAATGGGGATACTGGTGCAAGCGCTAGCGCTACATCAACCTTGCCATTTACCAAATTATATCCCCCCTCAAATGCAATAAAGAACTTTTCCGTTACAATCTCAACAACTTTGACAAGCGGAAGAGTTGTCGGATTAACAAAAAATATTACGGTAACGCCGAGTGATACTGTCCAGCCCACGGCTACCCCCCCTGCCAATATTCAGGTGGACAGTGATCCGGGAAGCTGTGACGCAGTGCTGGCTCCTTCTGATGTAGGCAGCCCAACTGTTTTGGATAATTGTGCGATAAATTCTGTGGTCAATGACAACCCCACTTTGACCTTTGTCAATGGGGTAAATCTATTGACATGGACCATAACCGACAGTGCTAGTAATACGACTACAGTAACCCAAACCATAACGGTTAATGACAATGAAGATCCAGTACTAACAATTCCTGCAGATATTCTTTCACCCAATTGTAATGTTGATATTGGAGTGGCAAGCGCGACAGATAATTGCGGAGGATTAATACCGACCAATAATGCCCCCGCTGTTTTTTCTCTTGGCATTACAACAGTGGTTTGGCAAGTTTCAGATGATGCAGGTAATACTGTTTCTGCCACCCAGCTGATTACCGTTTCAGACACATTAGTCCCCCTCAATACAGCTCCTGCAGATGTAACTGTAACAACAGATTTAGACTCTTGTACCGCATCAGGGGTAGCGCTAGGGGCCCCAATTACAGGAGATAATTGTACAATCGCTTCCATATCAAATAATGCCCCCGCGAATTTTCCGATCGGGACCACAACTGTAACGTGGACTGTTACAGACGTTGCAGGAAATACAACCCTCTCAACTCAATTAGTTACCGTAAATGACGACGCTCCACCGAGTCTTATTCCGCCATCTGATATTGTCTCAGATTCTTGTACAATTATATTAGGCAACCCAACAGTTAGCGATAATTGCGCGGTTACTTTTTCTAATGACGCGCCGCGGTCTTTTCCCACAGGGACAACCACAGTGACTTGGACAGCAAGTGATACTTTTGGGAATACAGTGACCGCCACCCAACGAATTACTTTTAATGACAGTACAAATCCCACTATTTTTATTCAAGATAAAAACATACTTGTCCAGACAGACTTAGGATCGTGTTTTTCCTCAGGGGTTAACCTAGGGAATATCGTTTCAAATGATGACTGTGGTATTGTCTCTTCGGGGAATGATGCCCCCCTCCAATTCCCAATAGGAGTAACAATAATAACCTATACAGTAACAGATACTTTTGGGAATTCAACATCAAAAACACAAAGCGTAACAGTAGTAGATGTAGAGCCTCCAGTAGCACGCGTCAAAGAAGTAGACGTCTCTCTAGATGGAAATGGAAATCTCATTATCCCTTGGGGACTAATTGATAATGGAAGTTCGGATAATTGTACCATCAATAACTTTAGCATCTTATCTCTAGACGGCGGAACGATTTATATTGATCAACAAAATCTCGTATTAAAGCAAAAAAATAAGGGACGGAATCAAACGAAAAAGAGCAGCTGTGACCTGATAGGAACAACGAAAGCGGTATTTCTTATCACAGACAGTTCGGGAAATACAGCTTCGACAACCTTTAATTTAACCATTACTGATGATCTAAACAGGTGTAATTTGGTCAATCCACCTAATGCCGAAAATAATGCACCCTTGGACACAGATCAAGATGGGGTTATTGACCTCGAAGACGTATTTCCTTTAGATCCCGCAGAATGGGCTGATAACGATCAGGATGGCATCGGAAATAATGCAGACCCAGATGATGATAATGATGGATTTTTTGATGACATCGAACGTTTGGCAGGAACAGACCCGCTGGATTTTTTAAGTAAACCACTGGATACGGACCAGGACGGGATTATTAATTTATTGGATTTAGATGACGATAATGACGGATTTGAAGACACCCTTGAATTAGAAGTAGGGACAGACTCTCTAGATGTAAATATCTTTCCATTAGATACAGACCAAGACCTCATTATTGACTTTTTCGATGAAGACGATGATAATGACGGACAAACAGACGCAACAGAACTTCAATGTGGCTCAGATCCACTAAATAATAGAAGTAGGGCATTAGACACAGACAATGATGGAATACCAGATTGTCTTGATGAGGATGACGATGGTGACGGTTATGAAGATGAATTAGAGCAAGCCTTTAATACAGACCCTTTGAATAAAAATGAATATCCCAATTTAGATAACGATGGAGATGGGGTCCCTCATGGCTTTGGATATGTAAGCTCTTTTAATGATAATTGCCCGGAGGTGCCCAATCCAGACCAATCTGATATTGATCAGGACGGAGTGGGGGATGTGTGTGATAACTGTATTTCAGTTGCTAATGAAGAACAAGAAGACAGAGATCAAGATGGAGTGGGAGACTTTTGCGATGTTTGTCCAGATTTGCCCAATGAGAATCAAGAAGATTTTGACGGCGATGGATTGGGGGACCTGTGTGATTTAGATGACGACAATGACGGACAGTCTGATGAAGTAGAAATTGACTGCGGGTCTAATCCAAAAGACCCCAATTCATTAAGCCCCGATTTTGATCAGGATGGAATACCGGACTGTAATGACCTCGACTTTGATAATGACCAAATTGAAAATAGAATAGACCCCAACCCTTATAGCTATGACGACCTCTTAGTTAGTCAATTTATTTCTGATAATGGCGATGGAATCAATGATCGTTTTACAGTACTCAAAATTGAAAATTATCCGAATGCAGTGCTTTCTATTTACAGTAGATCAGGAATCTTAATTTATTCAAAAAAGAACTATCAAAATACCTGGCCTGCAGATCACAATAAACAACCACTTCCAGAGGGAAGTTATTACTATCAAATTGACTTAGAAGGCAATGGGACAATAACCTATAAAGGATGGATTTATTTGACAAGATGACAAACAGACCGATCGTATATTTAGCGCTTTTATTTCTGCCATTGCTAAGTTTTGGACAGCAGGAGAGTTATTATTCCTTTTACCGCAATACAATGAATATTATCAATCCTGCTTTTGCGGGAGCTGAGGAAGGAACGGTTTTTTCATTTATTTCACGACGCCAGTGGTCATTTGATGAAGAAGCGCCTACTACACTTGCCTTTTCCTATTCCTCTGCCAGAGCAAATAAGGTAGGTTTAGGAATTTCTTTAGTAGCAGACCGGGTTTTTATAGAGCAACAAACAAATGCCACAATTGATTTTTCCTATCAGCTCAATATGGAAACGACTCAAGTTTATTTGGGATTAAAAGCAGGAGGAAATTTTTATAAAGCAGACCCTACGGGGCTTTTGGGCTTTGCTGCCTCTCCAGACCCCATCCAACAGGCCTTTTCTAAATTTAATCCCAATATTGGGGTGGGCGCTTTATTAAAAAGAGAAAATCTGTGGCTCTCTTTTTCTCTTCCTAGAATTTTTAAGTCAAATAGAACAAAAGACGTGGCCATTACAGCCAAAGACCGCGTCCACACCTATCTTGGAGGCGGAGGGACACTCCCACTGGGCACCAATCTTTATTTAAAACCCTCTTTGCTACTCAGAAAAGTCAAAGGACTCCCCTTGAGTACTGATCTTACCGGATTTTTAAGCTGGCAACAAAGGTTTGATGTGGGCATGTCCTACAGATCAAGTGGAGCATTTTCTTTACTTTCCTCAGTGCGTGTGGGTAATTTTGATCTCGGATATGCTTATGAAACACCGATTCTTAGTGGGTTAGCACAGCTTAATTTGAAAACACATGAGGTTTTCCTTAGAATTCATTTAGGAAAAAAACTATCAGAATCAGATCAAGAACCTTTGGAAAAAGGTGAGAAATAATACTTTTTTTAATTTATAGATTTACTTTTAAACAAATTTAAAATGAACTATACAGTTATTTTCGATGGAGAAAAAATTAACTCCGATATAAAAACCACTCCGATTAAGGTTTAGGGAAAAAGTTAATTTGGTTGAGAAATACTATACTTCTTCTGACTTCGTTCATCACCTTAACAACTTTGAGCAGAGTGATTATTCCAAAGAGTTTATGAAACTTTTCACTCTTAGTAAAGTGATTATTGCGGGGGATGCATCAGCTGAACTCAAAGCCAAAGCTAAAGCATATGGAGCAGAGTTAAGACCTCAAGTAGGAGGCTGGATAAACTAGTAGTAGAATAATATAATCATACACCCTCCCCAGTGGAGGGTTTTTCTTTTACACCAATGGATGTAATCCAAATCCCTCCTAATCTATTGATATCATTGCCTTAACCCTGAGATTCCTTGTAGTGGTTTTAGGGGGGAGTTGTTTGGGG
>Ga0209136_1002753_pt1 | contig 10476 bp, 8 predicted proteins | sample SaaInl0LU_22_DNA_FD_184640 | JGI IMG/M metagenome (GOLD analysis project Ga0209136, IMG submission 184640) | Marine microbial communities from expanding oxygen minimum zones in the Saanich Inlet - ESP_90LU_22_DNA (SPAdes) (version 2) | ecosystem: Environmental > Aquatic > Marine > Intertidal zone... | reverse complement strand
GAACTCAATTATGAGGCCACTAAAATTGCTTTAAAAGCAGCAGAAAAATACACCCTTTTGGATCCTTCCAAGCCCAGGTATGTGGCAGGAAGTATAGGCCCTACCAATAGAACCGCTAGTTTGTCTCCAGATGTAAACAATCCGGGATACAGAGCGGTAAGTTTTGAAGACCTGAGAATTGCTTACAGGCAGCAAGTAGAAGCTTTAATAGATGCAGGGGTAGATATTTTATTGGTAGAAACGGTTTTTGACACCTTGAATGCCAAAGCGGCACTGTACGCTATAGATGAGGTAAAAGCAGCAAGAAATATAGCCACCCCAGTCATGGTGAGTGGTACCATAACAGATGCCTCAGGGAGAACCCTTTCTGGGCAAACAGCAGAAGCATTTTTAATCTCCATTGCACACTCAGACCTTTTGTCTGTTGGTTTTAACTGTGCTTTGGGGGCAAAGGCTTTATTACCTCATTTAGAAGTATTGGCTAAAAAAGCGCCATTCGGGGTCTCTGCACACCCCAATGCAGGATTGCCAAACGCTTTTGGGGGCTATGATGAAAGTGCCGCTGAAATGGCTGCTCAAATTCAAGAATATGTAGATTTAGGATTGGTGAATATTGTAGGGGGTTGTTGTGGAACAAGACCTGCACATATAGAAGCCATAGCTGCTATAGCCGCCAAAGCGTCTCCCAGAAAAATAATTCAAAAACAACTGGGTCCTATGCAATTGTCTGGATTAGAGCCTTTGGTGCTCACTCCAGATTTGAATTTTGTCAATGTTGGGGAACGTACCAATGTGGCAGGTTCTAAGATGTTCCTAAGACTCATTAAGGAGGAATCTTACGACCAGGCCTTGGCAGTAGCCAGAGAGCAAGTAGAAAACGGGGCTCAAATCATAGATATTAATATGGACGACGGCCTCATAGACGGAGAGGAAGCCATGGTTAATTTCTTGAATTTAGTAGTCGCTGAGCCAGATATTTCTAGGGTGCCCATCATGATAGACAGTTCTAAGTGGCCCATTATAGAAGCAGGACTCCGCGTAGTGCAAGGAAAATGTGTGGTAAACTCTATTTCTTTAAAAGAAGGAGAAGCCCTCTTTTTAGAACAAGCCCTAAAAATAAAAAATTACGGTGCTGCTGTAATTATTATGGCTTTTGATGAGGTAGGACAGGCAGACAATTACGAACGTAGGATTGAAATTGCCAAGCGGTCTTATGACTTATTGGTAGAATGCATAGATTTCCCTGCCCAAGATATTATTTTCGATTTAAATATATTTCCTGTAGCAACAGGAATGGACGAGCATAAATTAAATGCTGTAGACTTTATTAAAGCGACCCAATGGGTGAGAGAAAACCTTCCCGGGGTGTCCGTAAGTGGTGGGGTGAGTAATGTATCTTTTAGCTTTAGAGGAAACAATCCAGTGCGGGAAGCCATGCACTCGGTATTTTTATACCACGCTATTAAAGCAGGGATGAATATGGGGATTGTAAATCCCGCTATGTTGGAGGTGTATTCAGATATTCCAAAAGACCTTTTGGAGCATGTAGAAGATGTAGTTCTCAATAGAAGAGCAGACGCTACCGAACGCTTATTAGATTTTGCGGAGGGATTTGTAGGCACTAAAAAAGAAAGCAAAGTAGATCTCTCCTGGAGAGAAGAACCCCTTCAAGATAGAATTACCAGGGCGCTTGTAAAAGGCTTAGATACCTATATTATTGAAGATGTAGAAGCGGCTAGGAATGCTGTGTCTGCACCTATTCAAGTCATAGAAGGTCATTTAATGACAGGAATGAATGTGGTAGGAGATCTTTTTGGTAGTGGAAAAATGTTCTTGCCACAGGTAGTAAAATCTGCCAGGGTCATGAAAAAAGCAGTCGCTTATTTGCTGCCCTATATTGAGGAAGCTAAAAAACTACAAGTAGATTATGACGCTACGGCCTCACAATCTGCTGGAAAAATACTCATGGCCACCGTGAAAGGAGATGTGCATGATATTGGAAAAAATATTGTGAGTGTGGTATTGGCTTGTAATAATTATGAGATCATAGATTTGGGGGTAATGGTGCCACCAGATAAAATTATTGCTGCAGCTAAAGAGCATCAGGTAGACGTCATTGGACTCAGCGGGCTTATAACCCCCTCTTTAGATGAGATGGTTTTCTTGGCAGAAGCCATGCAACGTGAAGGCTTCACTATGCCGTTACTTATTGGTGGTGCCACTACTTCCAAAGCACATACCGCAGTGAAAATTGCGCCTCAGTACGGCCAAACGGTAGTGCATGTCAATGACGCCTCTAGGGCGGTGACCGTGGTGGGAGATTTGCTACAACCAGATACTTCAGCTTCTTATAAAGCCAAACTAAAACAAGACTACGATCAGTTTAGAGATCAATTCCTAAACAGGTCTAAAACCAAAGAATATGTGTCTCTAGCAGAGGCAAGAGAGAACGCCTTGAAGTTAAATTTCAAAAAGGACCTTGCTCCAGCGCCCAATCAATTGGGTATTCAAGTGATAGAAAAGCAGGATTTAAGGGCCTTAGTGCCTTTTATAGATTGGACTCCATTTTTTAGAAGTTGGGAGTTACACGGACGTTTCCCAGACATTCTAACAGATGCTGTGGTGGGAGAACAGGCAACTGCTCTTTTTGAAGAAGCCCAAGCCATGTTGGAAAAAATTATCTCTGAAGAGAGATTTACGGCAAAAGCAGTCTTTGGATTATTCCCTGCAGAACGCTTTAACGAAGACGACATTTCCGTTCAAAAAGACGCCAATAACACTTATATTTTTAGGACCCTTAGACAGCAAATCAAGAAAAAAGAAGGGGTGGCACACAGAGCCCTTTCAGATTATATAGCCCCTCCAAGTGAAGGGGTTCAAGACCATATAGGGGCCTTTTGTGTGACCGCAGGTTTTGGATCAGAAGAAATGGCTTTGACCTATCAGGCTGCTTTAGACGACTATAACTCCATCATGGTAAAAGCCTTGGCAGACAGACTAGCAGAGGCCTTTGCAGAATACTTGCACTTAGAAGTGAGACAGTCACATTGGGGGTATGCCGCACAAGAATCTCTAGATCCAGAGGCATTAATAGCCGAGGAGTATAAAGGGATTAGGCCTGCGCCAGGATACCCAGCCTGTCCAGATCACCTAGAGAAAAACACGCTTTGGGAACTACTCGAGGTAGAAGAAAAGATAGGTGTTAGTCTAACAGAGAGTTTGGCTATGTGGCCAGCAGCCTCTGTATCAGGGTATTATTTTGCCCATCCAGAAGCGAAATACTTTGGTGTGGGTAAGATTACCCTAGACCAATTGGAAAATTTTGCCTCTAGAAAAGAGATTCCTCTAGCCACCGCCAAGAAATGGTTGGCCCCAAATTTAGCAGACGTATAGATATGAAGATTACCCAGCACATAGCAGCCGCAAAAGGGAACACCTTATTTTCCTTTGAAATAGTCCCACCCGTTAAAGGCGGGAATATTCAAGAGCTTTACAACAATATAGACCCACTGATGGCCTTTAACCCGCCTTTTATAGATGTGACCACCTCTAGAGAGGAATTTGTCTATTTAAAGAAAGAAGGTCTGTTGGAGAAAAAACTTACCAGAATGAGGCCAGGCACTGTAGGTATTTGCGCTTCCATAAAGCATAAGTATGGGGTAGACACGGTTCCTCATGTACTCTGCGGTGGTTTCACCAAAGAAGAGACGGAATATTTATTGGTAGACTGTCAGTACTTAGGGATAGAAAATGTTATGGCCCTTAGGGGCGATGCCATGGCCGGCCAACGTTATTTTGAAGCCACTCCAGGGGGGCATACTTATGCCAAGGACCTAGTGGGGCAAATAAAAGATTTGGGCGCTGGAAAGTACCTGCATGAAGAAATTGAAAGTGCCCATTCGAGCTCTTTTTGTATTGGTGTAGCTGGATATCCAGAGAAACATATGGAAGCACCCTCCTTACAACAAGACCTTAAAAGGCTCAAAGAAAAGGTAGACGCAGGTGCAGACTACGTAGTGACCCAAATGTTTTTTGACAACCAAAAATACTTTGAGTTTGTAGCAGCCGCAAAAGAGATGGGCATAGAGGTACCTATTATTCCAGGTATTAAACCCATTGCAGTAGAAAAACACTTACAACTTTTACCTCAGGTATTCAGTCTAGACTTACCTCAGGACCTTATAGACGCAGTCTCTGATGCAAAAGACAAAGCCGCCATAAGACAGGTAGGAATTGAATGGGCCATTGCACAGTCCAAAGAGCTCATGGCTGCCGGCGTACCCGTTTTGCATTATTACTCCATGGGTAAATCTAGTAATATAGAAGCCATAGCTGCTGAGGTGTTTTAGAAGATTCACCTCGTAGATCTGTGTTTTATTATACCAAACTATTTTGATCTTAACTTCTATTATTCTCATATTCAGAGGGGAAGCTTGCTAAAATTAAATTGATAAAAGGGACTAGAAAAAGCCATTTACTGAATTTAGTGTCATTTAATCTTCTAAAACCAATAGTAAAAACAGGTATTAAAAAAAATAATCTTAATAAAAACAATACATAATTATCAAATTCAATTAGTTTATTTGAGATCACAAGAGATGGCATAATTATAAAGGCATAGAAGCTTAAAAAAATCCAAAATTCTTTGCTTGATGCCTTTCCATTAATATTAAAATAGTTTCTAAAAGGGGCTGTAATATATTTCATAATTTATTTTTTGAGTTAGACATTTTTTATAATTTAAGACAATTTTCTGCATAGCAATTAAATGCAACCCAACCTATACATTCCCATCCTCCAAATGCGCATGCAATTTTTTCTATAGTATTAAATTCTTCGTAAATAGTATATTTAGCACATTGCCTAATACCCTCATACGAGCATTCTTCTTTAAGTTCATATTCATCATACCTCTCAGTTTGATTAATTTTATATTTATCATCTGAATTTTGACCAATTTTAAAAATCCTTGCAGGCTCTCCATCTATTGAAATTAGTAAAGCAACATTTAATTTGTGTTTATTTAGAAGAAGAAAATTTTAATCTCCTCTGTATTTTTAGCTTCTAATAATTTTTTGGGTATTTCCGTATCTGAATAAAATGTTGATGATATAATATAAGCCTCCTTAGAAGATGATATTAATTCTGTTTTGTCTGTTATAATAGAATTTAAATTTACATCTTCAAATACATATGAATAATTGTAATCCTCATATTCATTATTGCTATTAATCATGTCGTTTTCAGTGCATGAAGTGATTAATAATAACATCAAAGTAAATTTAAAAGTGCTAGAAAGTAAATATTTCATAATTCAAGTTTTTAAAATTATGGTAATTTCTTTGATGAAATTTGAGGGTAATAGTTCTAATTTATAATTAGTTACCGAATAAACAATACTTAATCGATTAACGGTCTAAATTATCGATTAACGGTATTTATTACTGTTAAATATTTTGTTTTTGATTCAATGTTAAAGGTTTGTTTTCAATTTTTTAGAAGATTCACTTCTTAGATCTGTATTTGATAATACCAAACTATTTTGATCTTAACTTCTATTATTCTCAGTTTTAAAATTGATTTTACGGCAATTCCTTAATAAAAATGGGTTTAATGGTAGAATTCAAAAAAAATCAATTGAATTCATGGTGTTTTAAATATAATAATTACATTAGCTTTTCGTAAGAGAAAATATGACACTTAGCACAAATTTCTGGAACCGTTTTTACTTCTACTTCTATTTTAATAGAAGTACGGGGCTTTTCTAGGATATTGTGAACGATATACCTTATTAAGAGTCCCGCTGTTGCGGGATTTTTTTTTGATTAAAAATGAAAGAAAAAATGACAATAGCCATTCAAGGCATAAAGGGATCTAACCACCATCAGGTGGCCATAGATTGCTATGGTTCAGACCAGGAGATGCTTCCTTGTATGTCTTTTCCGGCATTGGTTCAGGAACTTATGGAGGGGCGTGCAGATAAGGGCATTATGGCTATTGAAAATTCCATTGCGGGTTCTATTATTCCAAACTACGCTTTGGTGTATGACCATCATTTACATATTATTGGAGAGTATTACTTAAATATTCACCACCACCTTATGGCCCTAGCGGGGCAAAGGATGGAAGATATTAAGGCGGTACATTCCCATCCTATGGCCCTATTGCAGTGTCATGAGTTTTTTAAAAAGCACTCACACATTCAATTGGTAGAAGATGTAGATACTGCTGAAACTGCGCAGCGTATTCAATCTGGTCAGCTAAAAGGCATTGCGGCTATAGCACCTAAAGTTGCTGCTGGATTGTATGGCCTAGAAGTCTTGGCTTCTGACATACAAACCATTAAAAACAATGCCACCCGTTTTATTATAGTGAAAACCACCTCTAAGGAAATTCCTCAAGAGCGTATTAATAAAGCATCACTTCGTTTTGTGTTAGATCACAAAAGGGGCAGCTTGGCTGCTGTACTCAATGTAATGAGTGACTGCCATTTAAATTTAACAAAAATACAATCGCTTCCAGTGATAGACCTTCCATGGAAGTACGCTTTTTTTGTAGACGTTACTTTTGATCAGTATGAAGACTATACCAAAGCAAGGGCTATTTTAGAAATAATGGCTACGGAGTTTAGGGTATTGGGAGAATATACAAATGCTAGAGAATTATGAAAACAGCCACACGTTTAAATACGGTACAAGAATACTACTTCTCTAGAAAGTTAAGAGAGGTTAGGGGCCTAATGGCAGCGGGAAAACCTATTATTAATATGGGTATTGGGAGTCCAGACTTGGCACCCGATCCTAAGGTTACCCAGGCTTTAATAGCTGCCACGGCCGCGGAGAATGCCCACCAGTATCAGTCCTATCAGGGACTGCCCGAGCTCAGAGAAGCCATGGCGTCTTTTTATAAAAGACAGTTTGGTGTTTCTTTAGACGCAGCCACAGAGATTTTGCCATTGATGGGTTCAAAAGAAGGGATCATGCACATTAGTATGGCCTTTTTAAACCCAGGAGATGGAGTGCTAATTCCAGATCCAGGATACCCTACCTATCAGTCAGTATCTGATTTGGTAGGCGCTAAGGTCATTCCTTACAGGCTTTCTATTGAGCACAATTGGTTACCAGATATAGCCGCTTTGGAGCAGTTAGACCTCACTCAGGTGAAACTCATGTGGCTGTCTTACCCTCATATGCCTACTGGAGCAGTAGCTTCTGTAGCAGCACTTACCGAATTGGTGGCCTTTGCCAAAAAGCACGATATTCTTTTGGTCAATGACAACCCTTATAGTTTTATTTTAAACAAGGCGCCTCAGAGTATCTTATCCATTCCAGGCGCTAAAGGACATGTATTGGAGTTAAATTCTTTGAGTAAAACGTTTAATATGGCTGGCTGGCGTGTAGGAATGGTGTTGGGAGACGCAGCCATTATTAATGCGGTGCTGAAGGTGAAGAGTAATATGGATTCTGGGATGTTTTATCCGGTACAAAAGGGAGCCATAGCGGCATTGGAAGTTGCTGACGATTGGTATACAGCACTTAATAAAGTATATGAGGAGCGAAGGGCACTCACCTATGAGTTGGCAGACGCTTTAGGCTGTACTTACGATCCAAAGGCTGTGGGCTTATTTGTGTGGGCTAAATTACCAGAGGGCGTAACAGATGCAGAAGCTTTTATAGAGGCATTGTTACATGAAAAAGATTTATTTATTACCCCAGGAACCATTTTTGGAGCTGGCGGAGCAGGCTATGTTCGTTTTTCTCTTTGTGTAGACAAAACGATAATAAAAGAAGCTATTGAACGCGTGAAGAATTAAGTATGAAAGTAGTTTGTATCATAGGAGTTGGTTTAATTGGAGGTTCTTTTTCTAAAGACATCAAGGAACATTATCCTGAGGTGAAACGCATTGGGATTGATCAAAATGAAGACTACTTAAAGGAAGCTTTGTCCTTGGGTGTGATAGATGAGATAGGGCGTTTAGAAGATGTGGCAAAGGCAGATATGGTGTTTATAGCTATTCCGGTAGACGCCACTTTAAAAGTGTTGCCGCTCGTATTGGATCATGTGTCTGCACATACTGTAGTAGTAGATGCCGGTTCCACAAAGGCCAGCTTGTGTGAGGCGGTTAAAGACCATCCCAACAGAAGAAATTACTTGGCAGCGCACCCTATTGCTGGGACAGAGTTCTCAGGGCCATCGGCCGCGATAGCGGGCCTATTTAAAGGAAAGACACAGATTATCTGTGAAGTAGAACAAACGGCTTTTAAATTACAAGAAAAGGCCTTAGAGGTATTTCAAGCCTTGGGCATGCGTATTCGTTATATGAACGCTGCAGCGCATGATGTTCACATAGCTTATGTGTCTCATCTGTCACATATTAGCGCCTTTATGTTGGGAAAGACGGTCATGGAGAAAGAAGAAAATGAAAGGGATATCTTTGACATGGCAGGTAGTGGTTTTGAAAGTACGGTACGTCTGGCGAAAAGTTCCCCTGCCATGTGGGCACCTATATTTAAAGACAATAAAACAGCTGTGGTAGCGGCACTTTCAGAGTACATAAAAAATTTAGAACATTTTAAATCTTTGGTAGAAGCCAATGATTTTAATGGGCTGTACGCTCAAATGGAACAGACCAACAGAATTAAAGATATTTTAACTGGGCTTGCCCCTCAACATAAATAAGGGCAAAAGCCTTTTAAAAACCTAACAAGATTAAATACATAAGTAATGGAGAATTCAAAAGAAATGAGAAACTGGTTAAACGCCATGAATTTAGATCATCCGCTTGTAATTGCAGGGCCTTGTAGCGCTGAAACGGAAGAGCAAGTATTAAAAATTGCACATGAGTTGAAAGACACCGATGTAAATTATTTTAGAGCCGGGATTTGGAAGCCTCGTACTAAGCCAGGTATGTTTGAAGGGGTGGGTGCTTTAGGTTTAAAGTGGTTGCAAAAAGTAAAAAAAGAAACAGGTTTAAAAACGGCTACTGAGGTGGCTAACAAAGCGCATGTAGAATTGGCTTTGGAGCACGATGTAGATCTGTTATGGATTGGTGCGCGTTCAACAGTGAGTCCTTTTATTATTCAAGAAATTGCTGACGCCTTAGAGGGAACGGATAAGATTGTATTGGTGAAAAACCCAGTAAATCCAGATTTAGCCCTTTGGTTAGGAGCAGTGGAGCGTTTGGCCAATGCCAATATTAAAAATTTAGGGGTTATTCACAGAGGATTTTCTACCTATGAGAAAACGAAGTACAGAAATATTCCGGAATGGCAAATTGCGATTGAATTACAGCAGAAATTTCCAGATTTGCCTATCATTAATGATCCTTCTCATATTACTGGGAAGCGTGATATGATTTTTGATGTTTCCCAGACCGCTTTGGATTTAAATTTTGACGGTCTTATGATTGAGACGCATTTTGATCCTGACAATGCTTGGAGTGATGCCGCACAACAGGTTACCCCTACCTCTTTGGTTCAGATTATGAAAGACCTTAAGATTAGAAAAGAGTCTTCTGCTGAAACAGATTACAATGTGGAGTTAAACACCTTAAGGGCTCAAATAGATGTGATTGACAACCAGCTTATTGAGACCCTTTCAAAAAGAATGAAAGTGGCAGATGCTATAGGAGGAATTAAAAAATCTCAAAATGTGGCGGTCTTACAAAGCAACCGTTGGAATGAGATTTTAGGTAAAATGATTTTAGAAGGGGAGTCTAAAGGGCTTAGTGAAGAGTTTGTTTTAAAAATGTTTAAAGCCATTCACCAAGAGTCTATTAACCACCAAGAGAAAATCTTAAAGGCCTAAGCTGTAACATATCCTTAAAACACTTGTCTTTATTAGGTAATGATTTAATAACTTGCAGCCTCTGGTTGTGAAAAACAAAACCTATGAAAAAATATATTGTTTTAGTGACATTTCTTTGTGGATTCTTTGCCATGGGGCAGGGAGTTTTAGAGCGAAATGTGGGAGATTTTCACGAAATTAAAGTGTATGATTTAATTGCAGTAAACCTCATTAAATCTAACGATAATAAGGTCTTGATTAAGGGACCTCATGCGAGTGACATTCAATTGGTCAATAAGGATGGGGTCCTAAAGGTGCGTATGATGTTGGAAAAGAAATTCCAAGGAGAGAACACTTTCGTAGAAGTCTATTACAAAGAATTAGATGTGATAGATGGGAATGAAGGGGCTCGCATTACAGCCAATGAATTAATATCTCAAACCTCCTTAAACTTAAGAGTTCAAGAGGGTGCAGTAATAAGCTTGGGACTTGAAGTAGATTATTTGTCCTCTAAAGCTGTGACTGGTGGTATTATAGAAGCCTCTGGTACTGTAGATGTTCACGACGTTAATATGAATACTGGCGCAATTTTAAGGGCAAAAGAGCTCAAGACTAGTATTACCAATATTAAAGTAACTGCTGGGGGAGATGCGGTCATTTTTGCGACAAAAAGAGTAGACGTCAATGTAA
>Ga0209136_1002744_pt1 | contig 10495 bp, 11 predicted proteins | sample SaaInl0LU_22_DNA_FD_184640 | JGI IMG/M metagenome (GOLD analysis project Ga0209136, IMG submission 184640) | Marine microbial communities from expanding oxygen minimum zones in the Saanich Inlet - ESP_90LU_22_DNA (SPAdes) (version 2) | ecosystem: Environmental > Aquatic > Marine > Intertidal... | reverse complement strand
AAATTGTGCGTCTCAAGTGGGCGCAAATTATAGCCACACAGAGACCTGCGTCAACGACTAAATTCGCTTTTTTTGTCTTTTGTTCAATTTATTTTTATAACTGTACAAAGCGTGATCAATTACCTCGACAGAAGCAGTCATAAACGCTAATTGTTAAGTACGTATTGGCGTTGAACTCTTTTTTAGCTTTTTTTACTGATTAGGTACTGACTGCCCTTCAGTCGCCTCTTTAACAGTAGAGTTCTTTTTAACAATGGATGTCAGATGCATCATCGACCTATAACCTCTGCCACAAAAAACCTGCAGCGTATTGCTGTTTTAACGAGTGGCGGTGAAACACCCGGCATGAACTCAGCCATTCGATCTGTTGTAAGAACTGCAAGCACACTTAATATTGAAGTGGTTGGTATTAACCGCGGGTATTGTGGATTACTGCAACAAGACTTTACCCCCCTATCAGCTTTGAGCGTCAGTCAAATCATTCAAGGTGGAGGCTCCATCCTAAGGTGCGGCAGTTGCCAAGAGTTCTACCAACAAGAGCTAAGATCTTTAGCGGGCAATATTCTAATCGAACATCAAATAGAAGCTCTTATTGTAGTAGGCGGTTACGGCAGCTTAATAGGGGCTAAGCGCTTAGCAGAGGAGACGGGTACTTGCGTTGTTGGAATACCGGGCACCATTGAAAATGATATTCCTGGATGTGAAGACAGTATCGGATTTGATACCGCCACTAACACCGCCGTAGAAGCGATTGATAAATTGCAAGATACCGCTTTTTCACACCAACGTTTGTTTCTAGTTGAAGTCGCAGGTAATGACTCGGGTTTTGTAGCCGCCGAAGTAGCACTTTCTGTAGGTGCAGAGCTAGTTATTGTGCCTGAACATCCGATCGACATCATTAACGTCGCCGAGCAGCTAGTTAACACACACCGTAATGGACTACCCGGTAATAGAATGGTTGTCCTAGCAGAGGGGTCTGCCCAACCAAAGCTTATGCAACTATTAGTTAGCACGCTCAAATCGCTTGGAGAAGATCCGCGCATTTGCGTACTCGGTCACATACAGCGAGGGGGTGCACCAACAGCTCATGATCGCTCACTCGCCGCGTCCCTAGGTAACGCGGCTGTACACTTACTCGCTGCAGGCGGTGATCAGTCTATCTTAGCGGTGCAGAACAATAAGATTGTCCACCTAAGCTTCAACGCAATCACCGATCGCACCAAACCCCTTCCTATTGAATCAATCGAGCTTATACAGCAGCTCGGGCGATAAAAACTGATTGCAGCGACCCGTAGATATTAACCTCTGCGATCTGATACAAATGGGTTTGTTAGACGCTCGTGACCAAAGGTTGATTCAGGGCCGTGACCCGGAACGAAACGAATATCGTCGCCTAGCGGGAATAGGCGGTTCTTAATTGAGTTGATAAGCGTCGCATGATCCCCCTGCGGAAAGTCTGTCCTGCCAATTGAGCCATTAAAGATAACATCGCCCACCTGCGCCATGCTGTTCTCTTTGTCGACAAAAACTATGTGGCCAGGGGTGTGGCCGGGGCAGTGAATAACATCTAAGCGCAAATCACCCACCAATACATGGTCTCCATCTTCTAACCACTGATCAGGGAGAAACCCCTCAACCTGTTCAAAACCGAACATCGCACTTTGCTGATTAAGACCATCGAGCCAGAATTGATCACCCTTGTGAGGACCTATAATCGAAACATTCATTTCGCGCGCTAGCTGCGCAGATGCACCTGCGTGATCGATATGCCCATGGGTAAGAAGCACTTTAGTAAGGGTCACGCCCTCCTCTTCAATGGCACTTAGAATCCGCTCAATATCACCACCTGGGTCAACAACGGCGGCTTCACGTGTGTTAAGACACCATATAAGTGTGCAATTTTGTGCAAAAGGGGTAACTGGAATAACTCGATAAGCCATGGGTAATTATCTTTAAACTGGATGTAAGGTGAATGACGAGTATATCGGGCGGCCTACTCGTTGTCGCGATGCAGCTCCACGATCGGATCTTCCATTTCGGGAACGGTTATTTTCACAAGGATAGGAGAACTGCAGCGCTGACACTCCTCTATATATTCTTGTTCACTATAAACCGTTTCGATACTAAGTGATGTATCACCGCCACACCATGGGCATAGCATGTTTTTGAACTCGATTGGGTGCATATAACCTCCGCGAAAAAATAGTACTCGCTTATTAGGTATAGACCACTTAGGAAACAAAAGACTAGCGAGCAGCAATCTCTTTCAGCTTAGCATCGCGGTAGTTTGCAGAACCCTGAGGCACCTTGCCTGAGGCACCCGTCTCTAGCCAACGCTTAACACGCTGAGCATCGGCGAGGTGCGTACGCTTGCCATATGAGTCGAGGAGAACAATACCTATATTGCGCCCTTTAATCTTCGTACGTAAAACTAAACAGCGACCGGCATCATCTGTATAACCCGTTTTACTGACTTGGATGTCCCAATTTTTTTTGTTAACCAGCGTATTGGTATTAAAAAAAGCCAACACATAACGTGGCTTACTGAATATCACATCTTTTTTTGCAGCAGCCGTCGCTTTTTCCACACTGGGGTAGAGGTTAACCACTTCTAGCAAGCGCATTAAATCTGCAGCAGTCGATACATTTTTCTCAGACAGTCCGGTGGGTTCATCAAACACCGTACGATCCATACCTAACCCCTGCGCAGTCAGGTTCATATTGCGAATGAATGCACTCATTCCGCCCGGATATGAATGCCCCAAGGTTGCGGCGGCACGATTCTCTGATGACATAAGAGCAATATGTAAGGCATCACCACGGGGTATTTGTGAGCCTATTCGAATTCTTGAATGCACATTGTGCATGATCGGAACATCTTCAACAGTGACTTCAATGCGCTCATTCATCGGCTGATTGGCATCGAGCGCAACAAGAGCGGTCATAAGCTTTGTGATAGACGCAACTGGCTGAACGCGATTTGCATTTCGCTGATAGAGTACCTCACCCGAATCTAGATCCTTTACCATGACGGCAACCGATGCAAGGTCCAGCTTCGAAGGATCAGGGTTTGCCGCCGATAACGGCAGTACAAAAAAAAGTAGTGAAAATAGTGTAATTAATCGCAAAAACATAAGGACACACAAAAGTTGTATTGCTCTGAAAATCTAGGCGAGTAAGGATACTTGCTAGGCATCAAAATGTCTCCCCAGTACACTTGTTTTAGTTACACGGACTAAACTGACACATATCCAATTTTACAAGGACGCACAGTGAACGCTGCCAACGTTTTAAAACAGATCGCCGATAGTCGCCAAAAATTGCGCAAATCGGAGCAAAAAGTAGCCGACTTTGTGATGGGTCACCCAAACGAGGTGATTCATATGCGTATTGTTGATCTTGCTTCGGAAGCAAGTGTAAGCGAGCCGACCGTTGTTCGATTTTGTCGAGCACTTAATTACGATGGATTTCAAGACTTTAAATTGACTCTTGCACAAGCACTTGCAAGTAACTCTGCATTTGAACAGTTCTCGCTCAATCGCAAAGATTCAGTCTTTGAGTTTAAAAATAAGATTTTCGACTCAATGATTGGCAATCTGATGAGCACCCGGGAACAGCTTGATGATAGTGCAATCGAAGATGCGATTACTGCGCTATCAAATGCCCAACGGGTTGAGTTCTATGGATTCGGCGCATCAGCACCTGTATGCGCTGATGCGCAGCATAAATTTTACCGATTGATGATCTCTGCTGCAGCTTGTTCTGACCCTCATATGCAGACAATCTCGGCAGTTACGCTTGGAGAAGGGGACGTAGTGGTTGCCATATCGCAAACGGGACGCACTAAAGATCTTCTTCACACTATAAAGCTCGTTCGCGATACAGGTGCAACTGTTATTACCCTTTGCCCAGCCGACACTCCCCTTGCAGACCTTGCCACAATTCCCATCGCTGTTGATGTGGAAGAGGATAAAGACTTAAGCACGCTTATGTCGTCTAGAGTCGTACACCTGGTTGTTATTGATGTACTCGCCGTTGGTGTTGCCATGAGGCGAGGACCCAAGCTGATCGACCACCTCAAAACAATAAAACGCAGCCTTCGCAATCTTCGACAAACCGATAAACGGCTCATTATGCGCAAGGGCGAGTATGGTGATGAATGAAAGCGTGCTTTTTAAAAGCTAAATTTTTACACATAGCCGCTTGAAATATCAAAATAGGTACAGTAAAAAAGAGATGTCAGTCTAGAATCTTAAGTTATATTGACGCTATAAAACCTAGACATCTAAAGCTTAACATCAAAAGGGTAAGTTAAATAATCGGTATAGCTACTGTCGAATAAAATAGAAATTAAAAATAATAAAAACGACACGCAGTCAAGAGAGGTACTTTATATGCTGATCCGGGAAGAGGAAGACCTAGATCCAATCAAGACCCAGATATTCGATGCCGTTGTAGGTTTTGACGAGGAACAAACGCTTAAAGCCAAGCGCATCCAATCCAAACGTTTACTGCACGTGCGCCGCGCAATCGAACAACGACATGAAGAGATGGAACTCTCACCCTATCTCGACAATGAAAGTTGGTTCGAAGAGTAATTTAGACAGGTTGTTACTCGTTAATCAGTATCAATTAGCCAAGTTCGATCATTCGGTGAACACCGGTTCGTGCTTCACGTGGCGTAACACCAAACTGTTTGCGATAGCATCGCGAAAAATACGAGGTTGAGCTAAAACCGGCTGCACGCGCAATCGCTTGAATAGGCAACATACTATTCTTAAGCTGCTGACGAGCATTTTCTAGGCGTAAATTCATATAGTAAGCTGTAGGGGATGTATTTAGGTGCTGCCTGAATAGACGTTCCAGCTGACGTGTAGATAGACCAATCTTGTCGCAAATTTGATCGCACGTAAGCACATTCTCAAGATGATCACGCATAAGATCTAATGCTTGCGCTAGGCGTGGATGACTGCCGTGTTGTCGAAGCTGTAACTTCATCCGCTGCTTATCATGCGCAGGCCTAATATTTGGGTGTATACACTGCTCAGCAACCTGATGAGCTAAGGACTCCCCGTGGCGCAAGGTAATAAGTTGCAGAATCATATCAAGACCCGACAGACCGCCCGAGCAAGTTAGCAAGTTGCCATCAATTTCGTATAACTCTTCGCTTACGTTAAGATCTGGAAAAGCACGCGTCAACCGATCTCGCTCTTCCCAATGTACTGTACAGGTTTTACCGTCTAATAGGCCTGCTTGAGCCAACAGCAAACTACCGGTCGATGTTGCACCAATACTGATGCCCTCTCGCACAAGATTACGCAACCAGTTAGACAACCCCTCTTCAGCAACCTGATGTGCGCCAATACCACCCACAACAAACATACGATCCACTTGATTGGTATCTTGCATTAATCGCGTGGGTGTAAATTGAATACCGGTACTACAGGTGACTGTCTCATCAGAAGGGCCATAGAAGTGCCACTTGTAGAGGGTCTCACCCGACAACTGATTGGCAAGACGAAGAGGGTCTATAGTGGCTGCAAAGGAGATGATCGAAAACCCTGGCATCAGGAAGAAGCCAAAGTTTTCTATTTGAGATGCTGTTGTCTGCAAGAACCTGTCGCCATGTCGTAAATTTTAACAATGTCGCAGTATAGACAAGAGATGGGGGTTAAAACAGTAGGTTCGCGCCATTTAAAGTACAAAAACGAAATACCAATCGCGCCACCCGCCTGTTATGGACGCTTAAGAGTGCGTTTAGAAGCGTCTTTAACAGACAAAAAAAGAGCACCTCAGGGGTGCTCTTTCACAATTATCTACATGAGCTGATCAAAAATGATCAGCTCATATATTTAATTATGCCTTACGTGCTGTTTTCTCAGGTATTAGCCCTGTTGGGAAATAACGCAGTGCCACCAGTAACACAATACCGACAGTCATCAAACGCATGTGCGCTGCGCTATCCATAAGATGCAGACGTAATGGATGATCATTCTCCATGAACGATGTCAGAGCATCTATCAACCAGAGTCCTATAGGTTCAGCTTCAATCCAGAAGAACCAGATAAAGAAACCACCCAACATTGCACCCCAGTTATTACCCGATCCACCGATGATCACCATAACCCAAATAAGGAAGGTAAATCGCAGTGGTTGATAACCAACAGGCGTGAACTGACCGTCAAGCGTTGTTAGCATCGCACCGGCCATACCGATAACAGCAGACCCTATCACGAAAATAATGAGGTGACGTTTGACAACATCTTTACCCATTGCCGCTGAAGCCGTTTCATTGTCACGTATTGCGCGCATCATTCGGCCCCAAGGCGACTTAAGTGCCGTCTCAGCTAGGTACATGAGTAATGCAATAACCACAATAAAGAGACCTGCGTAGCAGAGCTTTACAAAAATTGAAGATGCCTCGGTAACCGGCATTCCCCAGTCTGCAGCAAGTTGTTGGAACCAAGCCGCTTGCTGAAGATCCACCTCATAAGGAACAGGACGTGGCAAACCGTTAACGTTCTTAACACCTCGGGTTAACCACTCTTCATTCTTAATGAAGTAGAGAATGATTTCCGAAATACCTAAGGTTGCGATTGCAAGGTAGTCAGAGCGAAGTCCTAGTGCGACCTTACCGATAACGTAAGCCGCACCCGCCGCGAATAAACCGCCGACAGGCCATGCCAACAAGATGGGTAAACCTAAGCCGCCAAGATATCCTGAAACTGAAGGATTAACCGCTTCGATTGCATCGACAGAGGGTAAAAAGAAAACACGCCCTAAAGCATAACCAACAGCAATAACGCCAAAGACCATCCAATAAGCGGTTGATTTTTTCTTACCAAACACGCGCCAAACGAAGGTAGATGCGAATACGGTTGCGACTAGAATCAGCATACCGATTAATATGCCAGATCCACCCGCCACTTGTGCTTCATCCACAGGTGGCATGGATACAAGTACGGCCGCAAGCCCGCCAAGTGCAGCAAAGCCCATAACGCCAACGTTAAATAGGCCTGCATAACCCCACTGCATGTTTACGCCCAGCGCCATGATGGCGCTGATTAAACATAGATTAAGTATGGATAGGGCAACAGACCAACCCTGGCCTACACCAACAATAACCAAGAGTAGCGCCATACCCGCATACAGCACAGGCACTCTGTTTCGACTAAAGAAAGATTGGTTCATCACAAAGTCTTCCCGCTAAAGATACCGGTAGGACGTACGATCAGCACGATAACCAGAATAATAAACGACACCGCGATCTTGTAATCGGTCCCCAACAACTGCACCAGAGACTCCGGCTCGAAGCTTTCTGGGCTTAGGTAGGTGACGACTTTTTTGTACGCAAAGGTAACAGCAATCTCAGAGAAAGCGATTACATAACCACCCGCTATCGCACCCAATGGGTTACCCACACCACCTACGATTGCGGATGCAAATATCGGCAAAAGAAGCTGCATGTAAGAGAACGGCTTGAAGCTCTTATCAAGGCCATAGAGTGTGCCCGCGACAGTGGCTAAGGTACCCACCAGTATCCAAGTAATTAACACTACACGGTCTGGGTTGATACCTGACAACAAGGCTAGGTTCTCGTTATCTGAAAAAGCACGCATCGACTTACCGGTACGCGTTTTGTTCAGGAACCAGAACATCGCTGCAACAACAATTACTGCCGTAACAATAGTGACCGCTTGGGTCATCTTGATGGCAAGGCCCTCTTCTAAACCGGTTGCTTGTTTGAAATCACGCGCCGAAATAATAAAGCGCGTACCATCAAAGAATATCTGATCACCCGGGCCAATAATAAAGCGCACCAAGCCGCCAATGAAGAACATTAGACCGATCGATACAATCAAGAATATGACTGGACTTGCTTTACGCTCTCGATGGTATTTGTAGACTGACTTATCAAGCAGCACGGACAAAGCAACGGCTGCAGCTATACCTAAGGGCAACGCAAGTAGCGCAGTCGGTAGAGGACCTGCCGACACACCCAAAGACTGTAAACCCCAGGTACCAAAAATGGTAAACATGGTGCCGAAGGCCATGGTTTCGCCGTGTGCAAAGTTAGAGAAGCGTAATACGCCGTATACCAGGGTTACACCCAATGCGCCTAGTGCGAGCTGGCTACCGTAGGTTAGCGATGGTACAACGAGGAAGTTTCCTAGCAATACCAAGGCATTTAAAAGATCCGTCATGCGCTTAGCCTCCTAGGAATGAACGACGAACATCAGGGTTGGCCAACAGCGCCTCACCTGTGTCTGTGAATCGATTGGCGCCTTGCACAAGCACATAGCCTTTATCTGCAATTTCGAGTGCTTGCTTTGCGTTCTGCTCAACCATCAAAATCGCAACGCCCAAGCGGGCAATTTCGATTATACGATCAAAGAGCTCATCCATTACGATAGGCGACACGCCGGCAGTTGGTTCATCAAGCAACAAAACCTGAGGATGGGTCATCAACGCACGCCCCACCGCAACCTGCTGTCGCTGACCACCAGACAACTGACCTGCTGGCTGCTTGCGCTTCTCTTTCAATATAGGAAAGAGGTCGAAAACCTGAGCGATAGAGCCCGAGATATCGTCATTACGAATAAACGCACCCATCTCTAGGTTCTCTTCAACACTCATCGAGGTAAATACGTTGTGTGTTTGAGGTACAAACCCCATGCCTTTAAGCACACGTTCTTCGGGCTTTAAGCTGGTGATATCTTCGCCATTAAACATGACGCGACCTTCACGCAAATTTAGCATTCCGAAAGTGGCTTTCATCGCAGTCGATTTGCCGGCACCGTTAGGGCCTACAATGACAGCGATCTCGCCTTTTTCAACACCTATGGTGCAATTATGTAATATGTCGGCCGATCCGTAACCGCCCGTCATATTTTCTCCGATTAAGAAACTCATCAACGACTACCGCTTATGTTTGAGACCAGTACCGAGGTAAGCCTCAATAACCTGTTCATTGTTCTTAACTTCATCAACCGTACCCTCAGCCAGTACAGTACCCTCTGCCATACAAATGACGGGGTCGCACAGGCGAGCAATAAAGTCCATGTCGTGTTCAATAAGGCAGAAGGTGTAACCGCGCTCCTCGTTTAATTTAAGGATCGCATCACCAATCTTGTAAAGCAGCGTGCGGTTAACACCTGCGCCTACCTCATCAAGAAATATAATTTTGGGTTCGACCATCATGGTGCGACCGAGCTCAAGCAGTTTCTTCTGGCCACCTGAAAGGTTGCCTGCGAGCTCATCAGCGACATGGCCGATCTCAAGAAAATCAATAACTTCGTCAGCTTTTTCACGGACACGTTGCTCATCAGCACGCACACGATCTTTACGGAACCAGACATTCATCAGACTTTCGCCCGCTTGATTGTCGGGAACCATCATTAGGTTCTCGCGTACCGTTAACGAAGAGAACTCGTGTGCTAACTGGAAAGTGCGCAATACACCTTTTTGGAACAACTGATGCGGTTCCAAGCCGGTAATATCCTCACCATCAAGCAATACACGGCCCGAGGTTGGTTTGTAGTGACCAGCTATACAGTTAAATAGCGTGGTTTTACCCGCGCCATTAGGCCCGATCAAGCCGGTAATAGATCCCGTTTTAATGTGCAGGGATGCGTCATTAACGGCATGCACTCCGCCGAAACGCTTATGGAGATTTTCGACAACTATCATAATACTCAGATGCAAAAAGGGCTCGAAATCCTCGCGAACTCCGAGCCTTTTGAGGTTTTTCTATACCTTAACGGTAACGAACAGTGGTGTTCTTCTGATCTTCAACCAGAATCTCACGGTAGCTACCAGCAGACTCACCGGCGCCGATCAATTCAACGGCAGTAGCACCGACGTAATCGATCTGACCACCGCCCGCTAGAATTTCAAGACCTTTAGCAAGCTCACCTGGGTAGATTTTTTCACCCGGAGCGTTTGCAATGTCAAAGACGTGGTCTTTAAACACTTTTGAGTCTTTGCTGCCGGCTGCTTGCATAGCAAGTAGCGTCATAGCGGCTGCATCGTAAGAGTAGTCCGAGTATGGACCTGCTTCGAAACCAGCGGCTTTAGCCATCTCTTGGTAGGTAGCAGAACCAGGGCTATCAGTACCTGGAACTGTACCGATCGAACCATTTAGATCAGCACCAATTGCAGCGGTAAGGCTGTCGCCAATCATAGCATCAGGAAGGAAAAAGTGATCAAACGCACCAGCATCCAAAGATGACTGGATAATCCCTTTACCGCCCTGATCGAGGTAACCTGCAACGACAAGGATATCGCCGCCAGCCTGAGCCAAAGCACCGACTTCAGCGCTGTAGTCGCCTTTACCATCTTCGTGTGGCGTGTTGATCGTGACCTTGCCGCCAGCAGCAGTAAAGTTTGATTCAATGCTGTCCGCCAACCCTTTACCGTAGTCGTTGTTGGTGTAAGACATTGCGATCGACTTATAGCCTTTCTCAACTAGCATTTCAGCGATAACCTGACCCTG
>Ga0209136_1002738_pt1 | contig 10504 bp, 3 predicted proteins | sample SaaInl0LU_22_DNA_FD_184640 | JGI IMG/M metagenome (GOLD analysis project Ga0209136, IMG submission 184640) | Marine microbial communities from expanding oxygen minimum zones in the Saanich Inlet - ESP_90LU_22_DNA (SPAdes) (version 2) | ecosystem: Environmental > Aquatic > Marine > Intertidal zone... | reverse complement strand
AGCATATGTATATGACACAAACACATTGTCTCTATTGCATACAATTGATAATACAAATAATTCTACAGGAGATGGATTTGCTAGTGCAGTAGCCATTTCAGATAACCAAGTTATTGTGGGTGCTTATCTAGAAGATGAAACTGGTGTTTCTGATAGTGGAAAAGTATTCATATATGATGCATTAACAGGTGATCATACCATAACTATTGATAACGTAAATGCAAATGCCCCTGGAGATGGAGATCAGTTCGGTTACTCAGTTGCAGTTTCAAATGAAAAACTTATTGTCGGTGCACGTTATGAAGATGACACAGGTGGTAATGAATCAGGTAAATCTTACATTTTCACTTCATTGTAATATAATATAAAAAATAGATTGTATGCCTTATAATAGGCATACAATTAGTAATAAATAATAGGATACAAGAATATTAAATTATTCATTAAAATTAATAGGAGAAACATATCATGGCATATGCAGTACAATTCAGACGCGGTACAACGGCTGAACATTCAACCTTCACTGGTGAGATCGGTGAAGTTACAGTAAACACAGACACTAATTCATTAGTTGTTCATGATGGAACTACTGCAGGGGGTCATACTCAAGCAGCATACACTGATAGTGACGTTTCAACATTTTTAAATGGCAACGTAGATAATCACATTAAACCAGATACTAACGAAGCATATGATCTTGGTAGTCCAGAGAAGAAATTTAGAGACCTTTATCTTAGTGCAGGAACTATTCATATTGGTGATAAAAGCATGAGTAGCGATAATGTTGATCGTAGTATGGAAGTATATAATAACACATCTGCTCCATCTTCGCCAAATTCTGACGGAAATAAAGGCGATGTTAGAGTAGTAGGCGAATTTATGTATGTATGCATAGCACCCAATATTTGGGTAAGATCCGTTGTACAAACATCTTGGTAATCTATTATTTAAAATAATATTTGTAGTTTAAAGGAGATATAAAATGGCAAATTTTAGAGGTATGAAAATGCCGGGCGGTATTAGTACGAATAAACTTAGAAATATCCAAGTTAAGAAATCAGTTGATTTGACTGATTACTTAGACCGAGGAAATATAACTGATGATGTTGTCCTACCTCCAACCGCAGGAAGTGGACATAGAAAGGGATCTAATAAAGGATCTGCAGTTTCGAGCACAACATCAATGGGATCTATAACAGACCCCCACGTGATAGAAGATCACGATTTCGGTGAAATAACAACACAAGTAGAAGATTCACAAAAAATATCATGGACTTCTAGACGAAAATCATCAATGGCTGCAGTTAGAGCACGTGGCGGTAATGACTAATACAACTTTAGATTAATAATAGTAAATATAGATATAACTAATTGGAGAAATAAAAATGCCAGCATATAGAGTAAAATTACGTAGAGGCACCACGGTACAACATCAAAACTTTATTGGTGAAGTAGGCGAAATAACAGTTGATACTGATTTGAAAAGATTAGTAACACATGATGGCGTAACTCCAGGTGGTTTTTACATTGCTGCCCACAGTGATATAAAAACAGATGTAAATGAGTTTACTGATAATGATGCAAAACTTGGCGATCACACATTCACAAAACAAGGAACAACAATTGATACTACTACATCAACACCTGTTGTTAACTATGAAGTTCAAGTGGGGCTTGGTAGAGGATATCGAAGAACTGCAATAACAGATGCTCCTACATTTTTCTTAAAGAATGTAACTGCTGGCGAAACTGAGTTTACTGCAAATCCAAAAGTATATATGGAACCCGGAACAGTTTATATATTTGATGTAAGCGAAGAGTCAAATGCTGGGCATCTATTTAGATTTACTGATAATTCGGGAACGACAGCATTCACTCAAGGAGTTGTTGCTACCGGAACACCGGGAAGTGCTGATGCAAAAGTAACATTTACATATCCTACTCCTGCTAAATTTCCATTATGGTATTACTGCCAGACGCATGGATTGCAAATGGGTCAGAGAGTTCTTCCTGCAGGAAGAAATGTAGCATTATAATGAAATTGAATATTTTATTTTTAAAATAATATAATATAAATTGAACTGCGAGTATTACTCGCAGTTTTTTCGTTTGTCACTATTGATAAATAATAGGACGCAATATAGTAATTTACAACACTATAAATGATAGTGTTAATCATATAAAAGAATCTTTGGAGATACAAATAATGGCATATACAGTTCAGTTTAGACGTGGTACTACTGCAGAACATTCAACTTTCACCGGTGAAAAAGGCGAATTAACATTTGATACTACAACTAATAGACTGGTTGTACACGATGGTACAACTGTTTCGGGCATTGCAATTGCAAAACTATCAGATATTCCAACTGACTTGGCACAATTGACCGATACTACTAGTTTGATAACAGAAGCATGGCAAGCAAAACTAGCAAAAACAAATAAAGATTATAAAACTTTATATATGCCATCTGTGCGTAATATGTCTCTAAATACCGATGGTACTAAAGTATACGTGGTTGATAATCGTTATGTTTATGAATATGATCTTTCTATAGCAAATGATTTATCTACTGCAGTACTGCAAGGTTCGTATTATTACTATACACCACTTACTAATGATGAAAGTCATATGGTTGAAATCTCAGGAAATGGTGCACATCTTTATCTAGCCAGTACAAGTAGTGGAATAATATATCAATTTGATCTAGCAACGCCATATGATATTACAACAATTTCAAATCCAAGTAAAAGTATTAACTTAGTATCCGAAGAAAATAAAACTTTATCTATGGAGATGAATAGTACTGGTACAAAGATGTGGACTACAGGTGGTACTACAGATGAAGTGCATCAGTATACCTTATCCACACCATATGATATCACAACTGTAGCATATGATGATGTTCAATTTAATCTTAACACTGCAGCCGGAATTACCACTGCACAAAGTATCGTGATAAGTATCGATGGTTCTAAAATGTATGTATTTGATTCATCGTTTGATGAATTATTTGAATTTGACTTGTCATCCTCCTATGACATTAGCACAGCAACATATAATGGAATATCTACATGGATTAACGGTGCAAGTCATGCTACGGTGTCACCCGATGGTTCAAAATTATACGCATCTGAAGGTAGCGTTGTAGTACAGTATAGTCTAACAGCTAACACAGATGATATAGTCACGCCAACCGCATCTTCAACCACATGGAATCTTGATACCAGTTCATTATCATATGATTCAAAAACTCTTAGCGTTGGTAGTTCTAGACAAGTAGCATTATCAGAAGATGGAACAAAAATGTATGTGCCGACAAATCGTTACATTCAAGAATATGATTTAACAATTCCATATGATATATCGACCGCTAGTTATGTAAATCAATTCTATTATTATAGCGCGATTGCAAGTGACGAAACTTCTTTTATTGATATATCTTCAAATGGCGAACATGTATACTTAACAAATGACTCTCATGACCAAATCGAACAGTTAACAATGTCAACTCCATACGATATTACAACTGCTGGCACAAGAAAAACTATAAATATTTCGCATCTTGAGATACAACCAACAGGAATATCTTTCTCTCCAGATGGCAAAAAATTTATCATGGTTGGAATAAACAATGATCGTGTATATGAATTTGTATGTTCAACACCTTGGGATATTTCAACTTCATATTGGACTGGTGCAAGAACATATGTTGGATTACAGTGCACATCACCTAGATCATGTTCTTATTCTAGTGACGGAACAAAAATGTATGTATTTCAAGATAATGGAACAATATTTGAGTATCAATTATCAACTCCATTTGCAGTAGCAACAGCAAATATTAATAATCCTGGTGAAACTACGTCTTTTGGTAGAACACTATATTATATAACCATTTCAAAAAATGGCAAATATGTATATGGATCTGATGGTACTTATGTGTATCAATATAAAATAGATGGATCTGCATTTTCAGGCGTCAGTATAACTCCATCTGGAACTACTTGGGACTTTGATAAAAATAGTATCATTGATGATTATAAAACTATAGCAGTTAATGGCGCAATTCAAAATTCAAAAATATCAATAGATGGAACTAAGATGTTTGTAATGAGGGAGTATAGATATGTACAGGAGTATGCATTATCCACATCATTTGATATTTCAACCGCAACGTATACTCGTCAATTTGATGTATATCCAACACAAGGAAATGATAATAGTACTGCACTTGAATTTGCAAGTGATGGAAGTAAATTTTATACCATTGATTATGATAGTGATATTATATATGAGTGGACAATGGCAACCCCATGGGATTTAACTAGTGTCAGTAATTCAGGTACATATAGCATAAACACACATTTTACCAATGGACTTGCCTTAGTAATGTCTCATGATGGTAAGAAAATGTATATCACTGGGAATACCAGTGATAAGATTGCAGAATTTATACTTACTACTGCATTTGATATAACAACTGCGTATTGGACAGGCAGTCAGATATCTGTAAGTACACAAACAACTGAACCTCGTTCACTGATGTTAAGTTCAGATGGATCAAAATTATATCTAAAAGGTAATAGTAATACACAATTATACGAATATTCAATGCCAACTGCATATGATTTAGGAACGGCAGTATATAACGAAACTATAACTATACCAAGTATGTCGGAATATATGAGCATATCACATGATGGCAAGTATATTTATGGAACATCTAGTGGAATGGGTTGGTACCTACAACAATTTAGATCAGATGGAACCGCACATGTGCCTGTTACTATAACTTCATCTGGAACTACTTGGGACTTTGATAAAAATAGTATCATTGATGATTATAAAACTATAGCAGTTAATGGCACAATTTCAAATTCACAAATCTCGGTAGATGGAACTAAGATGTTTGTAATGAGGGAGTATAGATATGTACAGGAGTATGCATTATCCACATCATTTGATATTTCAACCGCAACGTATACTCGTCAATTTGATGTATATCCAACACAAGGAAATGATAATAGTTATGCACTTGAATTTGCAAGTGATGGTAGTAAATTTTATACGATTGATTATGATAGTGATCTTATATATGAGTGGACAATGGCAACTCCATGGGATTTAACTAGTGTCACTAATTCAGGTACCTATGCAATTGGAGCGCATTTTACCAATGGAATAGACTTGGCAATGACCTATGATGGTAAGAAAATGTATATCGTTGGGAATACCAGTCATAAGATTGCAGAATTTATACTTACTACTGCATTTGATATAACAACTGCGTATTGGACAGGTAATCAGTTATCTGTAAGTACGCAAACTATTTATCCTCGCTCATTAATGTTAAGTTCAGATGGATCAAAATTATATCTAAAAAGTAATAGTAATACACAATTATACGAATATTCAATGCTAACTGCATATGATTTAGGAACGGCAGTATATAACGAAACTATAATTATACCAAGTATGTCGGAATATATGAGTATGTCACATGATGGTAAATACATTTATGGAATATCTAGTGGAATGGGTTGGTACCTACAACAATTTAGATCAGATGGAACCGCACATGTGCCTATTACTATAACTTCATCTGGAACTACTTGGGACTTTGATAAAAATAGTATCATTGATGACAAAAGAACTATATCAGTTAATGGCGCAATTCAAAATTCACAAATCTCGGTAGATGGAACTAAGATGTTTGTAATGAGGGAGTATAGATATGTACAGGAGTATGCATTATCCACACCATTTGATATTTCAACCGCAACGTATACTCGCCAATTTGATGTATATCCAACACAAGGAAATGATAATAGTTATACACTAGAAGTTGCAAGTGATGGTAGTAAATTTTATACCATTGATTATGATAGTGATGTTATATATGAGTGGACAATGGCAACACCATGGGATTTAACTAGTGTCAGTAATTCAGGTACCTATGCAATTGGAGCGCATTTTACCAATGGAATAGACTTGGTAATGACCTATGATGGTAAGAAAATGTATATCACTGGGAATACCAGTCATAAGATTGCAGAATTTATACTTACTACTCCGTTCGATATAACAACTGCGTATTGGACAGGTAGTCAGTTATCTGTAAGTACGCAAACTATTTATCCTCGCTCATTAATGTTAAGTTCAGATGGATCAAAATTATATCTAAAAAGTAATAGTAATACACAATTATACGAATATTCAATGTCAACTGCATATGATTTATCTTCTGCAATTTACGAAAGCACTATAATCATACCAAGTATGTCGGAATATATGAGCATGTCACATGATGGCAAATACATTTATGGAATATCTAGTGGAATGGGTTGGTACCTACAACAATTTAGATCAGATGGAACCGCACATGTGCCTGTTACTATAACTTCATCTGGAACTACTTGGGATTTTGATAAAACTAGTATCATTGATGACAAAAGAACTATAGCATTGTCTCATGATATAGAAAATTCACAAATCTCGGTAGATGGAACTAAGATGTTTGTAATGAAAGGCACTAGATATGTAACTGAATATACATTATCCACACCATTTGATGTTGGATCAGCAACATATATTCGCGAATTTGATGTATATCCAACACAAGGCAGTGATAATAGTGCTGCACTAGAAGTTGCAAGTGATGGAAGTAAATTCTATACTATTGATTATGATAATGATTATATATATGAATGGACAATGGCAGCCCCATGGGATTTAACTAGTGTTACTAATTCAGGTATCTATGCAATTGGAGCGCATTTTACTAATCCATGGGACTTAGTAATGACCTATGATGGTAAGAAAGTATATGTAACTGGATATGACAGTGATAAGATTGCAGAATTTGTACTTACTACTCCGTTCGATATAACAACTGCGTATTGGACAGGTAGTCAGTTATCTGTAGGTACGCAAACTAGTTATCCTCGCTCATTAATGTTAAGTTCAGACGGATCAAAATTATATCTAAAAGGTAATAGTAATACACAATTATACGAATATTCAATGTCAACTGCATATGATTTATCTTCTGCAATTTACGAAAGCACTATAATCATACCAACTATGGACTATACTAGTATGTCACATGATGGTAAATACATTTATGGCAGAAATATGACAATCAGTGGCAAATACCTACAACAATTTAGATCAGATGGAACAGCACATGTGCCTGTTAGTATAACCTCATCTGGAACTGCGTGGTCGTTTGATGCAGACGCATTACACCCCAGCGGTACAATTGGAACAGGATTCGATTCTGATGTACAAAATATAAGTATATCTGTAGATGGAACTAAGATGTTTATGATGAACGCATCCAGATATGTGAAAGAATATACATTATCAACGCCATTTGACACTACAACAGCAACATATATCCAACAATTTGATGTATATCCAACACAAGGCAGTGATTTTAGTTTTGCACTTGAAGTTACAAGTGATGGTAGTAAATTTTATACGATTGATTATGATAGTGATTATATATATGAATGGACAATGGCAGCCCCATGGGATTTAACTAGTGTTACTAATTCAGGTATCTATTATATTGGACAACATCTTACTAACGCTTTTGCATTAGTGATGACCCATGATGGTAAGAAAGTATATGTAACTGGATATGACAGTGATAAGATTTCAGAATTTGTACTTAATACTCCGTTCGATATAACAACTGCGTATTGGACAGGTAACCAGATATCTACCAGCAGTCAAACTGATTATCCTCGTTCACTGATATTAAGTTCAGATGGATCAAAATTATATCTTAAAGGTAATACTTTAACTCAAATATATGAATATTCAATGCCAACTGCATATGATTTAGGAACGGCAATATATACAAGAACAATCACTATTGTAACATCAGTAAATTGTGTAACAACGACACATGATGGCTCAATACTTTATGGTGTATCACCATATAGTGGTAGTGCTAGTTCAATAATAGAGTTTGATATGAATGCCGACACAAGCAGTGTTCAATCATTTTCTCTTCATGCTGCTCCATGGGTATCACCTTCTTCAGAAACATCTAATAGCAATTTCAATTTTTATGTTAATGCTGCTGAAACATTGTTTGTTGGAACAGATGGATCGTCAATATTTTCTCGTGCATTAGATTCTGATGCCAACTTAGGAAAAATGTCAGGCGGTAGTGCCGGCAGGAAGGATATAGCAGTAGGTTCTGGAGTAACATCAGTTGCGCTATCTGAAGCAGCAATACCTGAAGAAGTATCCAGTGACTGGAGTAGTGCTACATTAGAATATACACTTAGTAATCCAGATCCGGATGGGGACCCTCAACAAGATGAATATGCCCGTAGTGTTGCAATATCCGGTGACTATGCAATTGTAGGTGTGCCGGGAGAAGCAAATTATTCAGGTAAAGCATATATCTACAATGCAACAACTAGTACACTATTGTATACCTTAAATAATCCAAATCCTTACAGTGCACCAGGCAATGATTGGCAAAGTCAGAATGATCAATTTGGCTGTAGTGTTGCAATATCAGGTGACTATGCAATTGTAGGTGCTAAAGGCGAAGATGATGCAAGTGGCCTTGATTCAGGTAAAGCATATATCTTTAATGCAACAACTGGTACAATAGTGCATACCTTAAATAATCCAAATGGGTATGGTACAAGTGCAAATGATTACTTTGGCCATTCAGTTTCTATATCCGGTGACTATGCAATTGTTGGTGCGTACGGCGAAGACGATGCAACTGATGTAGATTATTCAGGTAAAGCATATATCTACAATGTGACTTCAGGTTTACTAGTTCATACCTTAAATAATCCAACTCCTTTTGGTACGAGTAATGTTGATATTTTTGGCTATTCAGTAGCAATATCAGGTGACCATGCAATTGTAGGTGCGTACGCCGAAGATGATGCTGATGGTGATAGTTCAGGTAAAGCATATATCTTTAATGTGACTTCAGGTTTACTAGTTCATACACTAGATAATCCAAATCCGTTTGGCACAAGTACTGGTGATAATTTTGGTAGAGCAGTAGCAATATCAGACAACTATGCTATTGTTGGTGCTTGGAGTGAAGCTGATGCAGGCGGCAGTGCATCAGGTAAAGCATATATCTTTAATGTGAATTCAGGTTTACTAGTTCATACACTAGATAATCCTACTGCATATCTTGCAAGTGCAAATGATTACTTTAGCATATCAGTAGCAATATCAGGTGACTATGCAATTGTAGGTGCGACCGGCGAAGACGATGCTGATGGTGACGATTCTGGTAAAGCATATATCTACAATGTGACTTCAGGTTTACTAGTTCATACATTTAATAATCCAAATACAAATTGGTCGAGTGACTATGATGCTTTTAGCAATGCAGTTGCAATATCCGGTGATCGTGCAATTGTTGGTGCAGTTGGTGAACAACTTCCCAGTGGGGAGTATTCAGGTTACGCATATATCTTTAGTGTACCAAGTACAACAAATCCAGTAGCAAGTGCATCTGGAGAAGAAATGTATGTTTTGAAAACCGGATCAAATACAATTACGCAATATACACTATCAACACCTGGTGATATTAGTACTGCAACATCTACATCTACATTTACTTGTCCTGCCGGTATAATCGATTTTGCTTTCAGTTCTGACGGTACAAGAGTATATATGATGAATTCAACTGAAATACAACAGTTTGATTTGAGTACACCTTGGGCAATAACGTCTGCAAGTTTAGCAACTAATGGAACATTTGACATGTCAAATGAAATAACAAATCCATACTCATTACAACTAACAGAAAACGATACAACATTAAATGTTCACGATGGTAATACCTATGTTAAAATGCACCGTTTTGTTATGACAACTCCAAAAGATATAACTACAATTGCATATGATGCATTTGCACAATATCTTGATGGAGCTATTACAAAAGCGTTCGTATCATCAGATGGCACAAATGTAATAGTTAGGAATAGTTCAGATAATTCATTTAGAACATTCTATGTTGATGTTAACAATATTCCGCAACTCAGTTTTCAGGCGCCTGCTGCATCATCTTCAGTTGTTATCAGCACACCACTAGTTTCAATGAAGAAAACACTAGATTATTCAATGAATGCAAATGATGGTTTCCATGGATTTGTTGACGATGGCAATAAATTTGTCACAACGAATGGTGGTACTATAACAGTACATGATGTATCAACTCCTTATGATATCACAACTGGAACTCCAGGCGCATCAGCGACATATAATATGAGTCCATATAATCCTGGTATTGAAAGTGCAAAGTTCAGCGCAGACGGCACTAAGTTATATTTAAAATATAACTATTATTATCAAAATAATGATAAAAGTATTCGTGAAATAACATGTACTTCGCCATTTAATCCAAATGGTGTAGTTGCTAGTACTTATAATTTCGGATCTGCAATATATGATTTTGATCTTTCATATGATGGTACTGCTCTGTATGTACTATTCCAGGAT
>Ga0209136_1002728_pt1 | contig 10522 bp, 5 predicted proteins | sample SaaInl0LU_22_DNA_FD_184640 | JGI IMG/M metagenome (GOLD analysis project Ga0209136, IMG submission 184640) | Marine microbial communities from expanding oxygen minimum zones in the Saanich Inlet - ESP_90LU_22_DNA (SPAdes) (version 2) | ecosystem: Environmental > Aquatic > Marine > Intertidal zone... | reverse complement strand
GCCGGTATCAAAGCCGCGCTTAAACGTCTCTCACCGGAGGCAAGAAACACTATTACAATCGAAAACGACGAAAACAAATGGGGAATTGGAGACAGTCTTGAGCTTGCAAACGATCTCGCTCTGGTGCTAGACATCCACCACCATTGGTGTCGAGAAGGAGAATATATTGAACCCAATGATGATAGAATCAAACGTGTTATTGCTAGTTGGCGCGGTGTTCGGCCTGCTATGCATTATAGTTGCAGTAGAGAAGATCTTCTTTCCGGTCACTCAGCAACACAAAGACCGAACTTTGCGGCGCTTACGGAACAAGGCTACAAAAAAGCGAAACTAAGAGCGCATAGTGATTACATGTGGAATAGTGCAGTTAATGACTGGGCGTTGTCACACTTAGAGTGGGCAGATATTATGGTCGAAGCTAAGGCAAAAAATCTAGCAAGTATCGGACTATATAAATATAGTATGGAGAACAACAATGAGCTATTTAAATCAAATGTACGGAAGAAAAAATCCAACCCAGACCCAATTATCATCTGAAAAGAATCCTAATCGTGTAGCAGGTGGATTACGTGCGCAAGGCGCAGACATGTTTGAAATGTTAGGCGAAGATGGTTCAGTTCAAAAGATTCCTACAGAAGCTTATGTGCGTAGTTTGGAAGAGCAGTCAAGAAAACAGCGAGCAGCTATCACTGTATTAGAGCGTAAGCTGACTCGCTGTGAAACTGCAATTGAACAGTTAAAGGGTATGATTAGACCTTCTTAGAAAGTTTAAGTACATCTTTAACTAATTCTTCTTTCTTCTTGCGTTTGTCAATGTCAACACTATAATTAGATTTTGCAAAGTCTTCTAAGCCTTGCTTAGTTAACTTTGATAAACCTGCTTTAGTGACTTTTACAGTCTTTACGTCAACTTCAACAACTTTTTCTACTTTTACTGCTTTTGGCTTAGGAGCAGCTTTAACAGGTTCTGGCATTATTGCCTCAACTGTCTTTTCTACTTCTTTAATACCAAATAATGACTTTATAAATTTAATCATAATATACTCCTATAGGAAACTATATTTAATAAATATTCTATACAGGAGATTTAAAAATGGTTAAGAAATTTATTGTAGATAGATTAAGCGAACGTACTACACTTGATGGTGCTGTACTAATTGGTGCAGGCGTTGCGTTCCTAATCTTTAAACCAATTGCAAGTCTAGTAGCATATGCAGCGATTGCATACGGTGCTTGGACACTATTTAAGAAAGAAAAATAATTGATTACTCTTACCCCTGCAGCTAATCATCAAATAGGCAATCTTTGTAAAGAACACGATTGCTACGCTATTACACTAAATGTCAAAGGCGGCGGTTGTGCTGGCTTTGAATACGAGTGGGGAACTGCTCAAGTGGAAGAACTTACTAAAGACGACTTTATTATAGAATGCGACATGGGTAAATTTGCTGTCGGAGTACACAGTCAAATGTTTTTAATTGGTTCTGTAATCGACTATAAAAAAGACATTATTGGTTCCACCTTTGATATACGTAACCCTAATGCGCAATCAGCTTGTGGTTGCGGTGTAAGTGTTAACTTTAACGACAGTATTTTTAGTTAAAGTTTACTAATAGGCGTAGAACTACTAGCAGTCATATTCCATTTCTGCTTCTGTTCTACGCCTTTCTTTTGAGCAAATTTCTTACTATCGCAGGTCTTACATACGTGAAAGTAAGAATTACTTAGTCGTTTAGGATCCATGCTACCTCTAGCACGTTCGAACTGTGTATCACAATTATCGCACCTGAATATGCATATAGTAGATGTGCGCCAATACTCGTGTACTTTGCCAAACTTACTTAAACGCTCGTGTCGTTTTGTTATTGTGTATTCTTTAATGAACATAACTATATTTACATTAAGATTATAAAACTTGACGATAAATAACTATGTAATATACAAAAAACCCATTATTGGAGCATTATAAATGGCAAGACAAGACGTTAACATTGGTGTTGAGGGCAACGACGGCACCGGCGACAGTATTAGAGAATCCTTTCGTAAAGTAAATGAAAATTTTCAAGAAATATATGCTATCTTTGGTCAAAGTGGAACTATTTCCTTTACAGCACTTAATGATACGCCTGACTTTTTAACACCAAATACTATTCCTTTAGTAAGCGGTGACGGCAGTAGAATTGAGTTAGTTGAACTAGCATCAAATAGTGCAGTAAATTCACAAACTCCTGATACTATATCGTTTTCTTATACAGTAGGCGGCAAGTTAATAATCAGTACATCATTTAGAAGATTATCAGATGATGTTAGGCCAGCATTGGGTGCTCCAATGAATGCTGCCGGCAATGCTATTGCAAATGTTTCTATATCGCAAGAGGCAGCTGAACAATTTAACGACATTCACAATACAGGCATTAATATTGACGATCTTGTTATTACAAAGGGTTATGCTGATAGACGTTATATTAGTTCAGGATTGCCTGTTAGAATTGCAGCAGAACCTGACACTCAAGATTCTTACAAACTAAACATCAGTAGATATTTAAACGGAAATATCGAAGTTGTTAATCACGGGTACGATACTAGCATCAACGGATTAAAGTTTACGTTTGATACACTTTACACAGATCCTATAAATTTATTTTCAGAAAAGCCAGCAACTGAAATTGTTGCTGGGAACACTTACAGAATTCTAGAGATAGGAAACGTAGTCTGGACATCTATTGGTGCTATAAAAGGAGAAATAGGAGAAGTATTCAAGGCTACTAGTACTACACTTGCATCCGGCGTTGTAAAACCTGTTTATTTCTTGCGTTATGTAAGTGACAGTTTGTTATCTGTTTTTGAAACACAAGACGATGCAGCATTAGTTAGCGACACAGATGCAGATACTGCAAAGATATTTGTAAGCGGAACTATTGCTTCAGACGATACGCATCAAATGGTTGACACTGGGGTAGATACTTTATTAGAAGGTAATTTTTTAAGTGATGTTGCAATGCCGCGTGAGAGCATTGTTCGTCGTCAGGGCGATGTAATGGAAGGTCTGCTTACATTATCAGATCACCCAGGAGATTTATCAGGATTTGGTAAACCTAATGGCGCAGATGACTTACAAGCTGCTACAAAATTTTATGTAGATAATGCAGGGTATTCGTCATTAGTTAATATTTTTGTAAGTACAGACGGCGACGACAAAATGGTAGGTGTGCCAGCTGGTAAAGAAGGCACTTCATTAAACTATGCATATAGAACTATTAACGCAGCAGCAAGACGTGCGGAAGAAATAATTCGCACTTCGGCTCCTGAGCCTGGTCCGTATTTTCAAACTGTTACTAAAGAAGAAAACAATAGTCCTGCTGAAGTAACAAGCATAGGGTTTGTTAACGGCTATGCTGACGGCATTCAAACAGGTGACTTGATTAGATCTAACAGGCTATATTTAATAAAAGAAATTACTGGATGGTTAGGATATTCGTTTCCTGATTTTGTTTTTGATCAAGATACCAAAACAAAAGATATAGGAGACATATTAGATGCTATAGAATTTGATATACGTCGAGGCATAAACGCAAACTTTTTAACAAGGGAAGTTGCTGAAAGATATTATTCTTCATCTAGTAGTAGAATTGCTATTACACAACAAAGTGAACAAACACTAGGAGCAATTGGACAACTAAAATTATTTGTAAATTCTATTTTACAAAATAACCTATATAACGAAAAGTCTATTGATAGTATTGTTGTTGTCGGCGGCGATCGTGCTCGAGTTACAACATTAACAAATCACGGATTAAACGATGGCGATCAAGTAATTTTTAAAGATATAGCTGGTATGATCGAACTCGAAGATCAAACTGCTTATGTCAGAGTTATTGCAGATAGTGACCCATTACTAAATGGAAAAATTATTGAACTTTATAGAGATGCTGAACTATTAGATGCTTGGGACATCAGCGCATACACTCCTTACACAACTGGAGGACGTTTAGGCCAAGTATTCCAGGACAGAGTTAGTGATTTTGAATCTATTAAAGAACTTCAAACTTTTGACGAACCTAATGCATCAGATACTTCGAGGCTTGCTATTACAGGTAACGGCGGCCGTTTTGACTTAATTCTTAATATTTTAGAAAACGGCATTGACGTAGGTGAAGACATTGTTTATGGATCTAACTATAAGCTAGTACTTGATAATGGTTCGAGAACTTTCGTTGACCAGGCTGATCCTGAAAACACAGATACACTACCAGGTAAAATTATGGTAGGTAAAATATCGGGTGCACAAGGACGTATTGTTAAGGTAACTACAAATGACGGCACTGAAGATAATAACGATACATTTGAACTTGTACAATTAAATGGAAAAAACTTTACACTAAACGAGCCAGTAGAATACGGAAATTTTGTAAAAGAAAAGCAAATTACTATACTTATTGAGTCAGGAACATACGAAGAAGACTTACCTATTAAACTTGCAAACAATGTTTCTATAAAAGGTGATGAATTTAGACGAGTAATTATTCGTCCCAAGAAACGAGTATCTCAGTCACCTTGGGCTGATACATATTTCTTTCGTGATAAAGAATTTGACGGAATTACTCTTGCTACTACCGGCGAACCTTTTTATAATCAAACTAACGAACTGCAAGGATATTTTGGCAGACACTATCTAACAGATAACGAACTACCTAAAAATACAGGCGCAATAGTAAACAATGTAGGCAGCTATGTTAAAGCTGCTGACATAATGTCACTTAACAAAGAGTTTTTACAAAGTGAAGTAATTTATTATGTCGATAACAATAAAAATCAATTACTATATGATAGAAACATTTATACAAGTGATTTAGAATTAATCATTGATGCAGTTATATACGACGTGGCAACAGGATCTAATTATAAATCAGTTATTGCAGGTCAAGCATACCAGCGTCCAAATAATGCAGACAAGCTTAAATATGAAAAAGAAAATATTCTTTTAAAAATTAACGAAGCTAGAAGATTAACACGTAATCTTCCTCTAGTAACTGCTGATATTACTGCACAATCTAGATCAGATAGTGCATACGATGAGATTATTGACATTATTAACAATAATACTCCTGACGTATTTGTATTCCCTACTCCGTCAGCATTGCCTTATGCATCAGGTGACCATGCACACGATAGACTACGTAATAACAGAGATTTTATTATTGCTGAAATTATTGCATGGATTACTGATAACTATCCATTACTAGATTATGATTCAGCAAAATGTGCAAGAGATGTAGGATATATTGTAGATGCATTGTCATACGATATCCTTTATGGAGGCAATAGTGCTATAAGAGTAGCGGCATCTAGTTATTTTGACGGAGCTATAAGTCAGTTAGGTTCGGGCGAAGCTGAGGCAACAGTAGACGCATATGAAAGATTAGGTGACATTGTAGATCAGATTGTTCGAGGAGTTGCAGTAACTACATCGACTGGTAATTTAGAAAGCCAAGATACGACTGGAGCAAATGCAACATCTACAGAAGGAACACAACTTAATACGCTAGTTAGTTACATTGAAACTGTAATTTCTGAAGGCAGTTTATCAAATCTAGTTGCAGAAGTTTTACCAAGTATTGCTTGGGTAACCGACTCTACTGAAAACGCAGCGTTACAAATTGCAAGTAATAAGAATGATATTGTTAATGATGTAATAGCTTATCTTGATGTTAACATTAATTTTACATATAATACTGCCAAGTGTTATAGAGATGTTGGTCTTATTGTAGATGGAATTATCAAAGACTTAATACGAGGCGGACAAGAATTTACACTCGAAACTCAAGGGGAATACTACACAAACTATATTAATCAATTTAATATTAACGAAACTGACAATACTGCCGGATTTGGCGGCCAAAGAAATATTACAAAAGCAGCTATTAATCATATATTTACTTTATCACAAGATCTATTAGCAGCAGTTGCGCCTACAAAAAATACTTCTGCAGTACCTGATATTTCAACAGGACAAGCCGAAACTGGTACAATTAATGTTGTAGACGGATTAATAAACTTAGTAACCTTTGCATTTGAGCCAGAATATAATCCACCAAAGCGTAACGATGACGACGGCGTTGATGTGTTTATGATGTCAGATGCTAGTATTTTAAGAAATGCTACTGTGCAAGGACACGGCGGCTTTATGGTTGTACTTGATCCTGAAGGACAAATTTTAACTAAATCGCCGTACATACAAACTGGTTCGTCATTTAGTAAAAGTGACAACGAAAAACGTTTTAGAGGCGGAATGTATGTTGACGCATTTACTGGTAACATTCCTGTATACGTTCCGCAGAATATTAATACTGGGACATACAGCGGAAGTGGTAAAATTAATAATTTTGAACTATGGGTAAGATCAGTTCCTGGCCAAGGACTATTTGTTCGTCCACCAGAACTACCGTGTCCATTCTACGTAGAAGGCAGACGCTATCAAGTTAATGCTATTTCAGATTACGATAGCGGAAATGGTTGGTGTAAGATTTATCTCGATGCAGGATCAAATCCAGACGATGCTGGAACTGGTCAAGGTTATGATGAAACTCAATTCCCAGACGGGTTGTATTATAGAGATATCTTCTTACAAACTGCTGGTAACCGTTCTATGTTAGGTAACGACTTTACACAGATCAACGACTTGGGCTACGGTCTTGTTACTAACAATGGTGCGTTCTCTGAAATGGTTAGTATGTTTACATACTATTGCCAAGTAGCATACTACGCTAAAAACGGTTCAGAGATTCGTTCACTAAACGGATCTAATGGTTATGGTTTCTTTGGTCTAGTATCAGAAGGTGCTGATCCAAACGAAATTCCAGATCAAGTCACATTAAAAGATCCAATGGTTGTTCCAGCTAAAGCATATTCAGACGGTACTACTTATAATAGATTTGAAGATAGTTCTTTATATCTAACAGATATGCGTTATCCACCAACAGTTAACTCACTTGTTACTATCGATCATGGCGGAGCAACTGGCATTCTTAACTATGTTGTTTCTAATGTAACTAATATTTCAGATACAGATAATGACGGATCTGAAGGTGACAGTGTAGACGACATTGTTGCAATTGGCGGGACTTATAGTAATACTGTATATAGACTAGAACTAAGAGCTGATGATGTTAGTGCTACAGATTTCTTTGGAAGTTTACGACTAAATGTGCCCGATGGAGCATTAATTGAATACAGACAAAACTTTACTCATGTTTTTGAAGGTGTTCGTCAACAATCAAAACTAGTTACAAGACCAAGTACTGCTATAAACTTTGACGAGTCGGATGACGAAACCTACCGTAGTTTAAGTTTCCAAGCAGATAATAGCTTTGCTCAACCGTTGAATGTCGACGAAATACAAACAGGATTTGAAGTAGGTTACAACTATGTTTCATTAGAAATTGATACTGGAAATATAACCGGCGGGTACGGAAGTGCTCAAGGCAATACAACAATTGCTGTAAAACCTTTAGCTAGTGAAAAATTAAGAACTAGACTTACAAGAGATATTGCAGGAAGACAACCGGGAGATGCAGGTTATTTAGGCGGTATGTTGTTTACTTGGAATGGTAAAATACATCGAATAACAGATTATACAGTCGGCGGGTCGTTTACATATATTACAATTGAAGATCAAGGCACTAATATTAGTGCATACGGCGGTACTGGAATATCTGTAGCATTTACTCCTTCCGATCGTGTACTTAAATGCGGCCTCGATTCAGGATCAACAGCTGAAATTACTATTAGTATTTCACTATGTCGTGCAACTGGGCACGACTTTACGCAAATTGGAACAGGTAGCTACAACTCAAGTAACTATCCGAACGTTATTTTGGGTGATCCAGAAAACTCTCTTGCTCCTAGTTATACCGATGCTTCTACTGCAACATCGTCACAAGTTTGGGAAAGACGTAAAGGGCGTGTATTCTGGATGTCAACTGACCAATTTGGTTTCTTCCGAGTTGGTAAATTCTTTAGTGTAGATCAAGCAACAGGTGATATCGAGTTTGCTGGTGAAATTGGTATTTCAAATGCTAACTCGCTAGGCTTTAAACGCGGGGTTACAATCAACGAGTTCTCAGCAGACGATGCTATGGCTGATAATTCAGGTCAAGCAGTTCCGACAGAAAGATCTGTTGTTGGATATGTCAATCGTGTATTAGGATGGAACGTAGGAGCCGGGTCACAAATTCAATCTTCACCGGCAGGTAACAGAATTGGTACAGGATTCTTACCACTAACAGGCGGCGCTGCTATGGAAGGTGATTTAGATATGGGATCTAATCAAATCACAAATCTAGCATTGCCAGGAACTGACGGCACAGCAGCAGCAAACAAAAATTATGTTGACGACAAAGTTAATGATTACGACCAATTAGAAAACTTACGCAATATTGAATTTAATAATATTGCAAAAGATGATGTTATTGTTGCAACTGGCGTTAAAAGACTTATCACAACTACAGTAACCGGAGGTAATTGGACGCCCGGAGATGTAATTGGTCTTTCTTCAAGCGAAGCAAAACTAGGAACTGTCGTAGATGTCGAGTCGTACACTGATTCATTGTTAGGATCGACACTAAAAGTATCGTACAGCGCAACTACCGGAGTTTTCCAAATAGGAGAAACACTTTATAAAAAACTAGGATCGCCGGGATCTTATACTGACGGCGTTGAATTTGCAACTGTAATTGACGGACCAATTGACGAAATTGCAAATGCAAGCGAAGCAGCAGCAAGTGACATTGAAATAACTGTTACTAGAGCAGCAGGTGGCGCAGAAATAGATCTACAAATTGCAGCGGATACTATTATCGATGATGATGTTAACAGTGCAGCGAATATTCGTCAAAGTAAATTGTTGATGCAGAAAGCAGATACATTCGACGAAAGTGATAGCACCAATGGTTGGTTAGGTTCTGCTACTAAAGTACAAGCGGATTTAGGACTTGCTAAATTTAGTGACGAAAACTTTGAAACTGAAGAAGGTTTTGTAAGAATTAAAAATAACGGTATTGTCTTTGCAGAATTACCAGACATAAGTCAAAATCAATTGTATGGTAAAACATCATCAGGTACTGGAGATGCTGAAGCAATTTCATTTAGTGATGTTACAAAGTTTGGCGAAGCACTTGAAGATAAGGACTTTGATAATTCGGAATGGACAGATCCTAGTGTTACACGTCTAGTATTTACTTCATCGGTAATAGTTAACGACGGTGACACTATTACACAAGGTTCGATCACTGGCAAAGCGCAAGGTGATACAAATAGTGAAAATGTTGTATATGTTACAGAGGTAACAGGTGCAGGATTTAACGAGTCAGGAACAGTTGTAAATACAACACTTTCTACTACGCTCGGAGTACCAGATACTGCTGTTACTGATACAACTGTAGGATCAGCATTAATTAAATTAAGAAGCGGTGAATATGCAACTACATCAATATCAACTGGTACTGCTCCTAATAGTATTGCTAGACGCGATGCAACTGGTAAGCTTGATGCAAGTGGAATTAAAGTAGGTGGCTTTGACACAGTTGCACTAAACAGTACAACAATATCGTTCAAAACACCAGGAGCTGCTACAGTATTTGAAGCAACTGGTAACAACAGTGCAAACTTGCAAGTTAAAGTTCCAGGGCACTTAGTACTAGGCGGAATTACAAACGATGGCGCAGGCGGATTTGCTGAATCAGAAGCAAAAACAGGATCTAGTTATGACGATGGAAGTTACATTGCTTCCAGTTGGATGTATACTAACTTTATTGAAGCAGCAAGCGAGTCCGGCGAAACTGCCGCTACAACAACTGGCATCGGACTCGGAACAGGGTCTGGATATTCTGACGCCGCAGCTGATAGAATTCAGTTAATTGCAGGTGGCAATAACACATTAGATATTACAGACACTGGTGTATTTTCTAATCAAAGTGTGTACATTGCTAAAACTGGCGGTGTGTTTAGAATTAGAAACGGCACAGATACTACTAATAGATTCTTAGTTGATACTGATAACGGTAACACTACTATTAATGGCACACTGCAAGTAAATAGTAACACAACATTAGGTAATGCAACAAGCGATAGCGTAACATTTACCGCTAGAACAGCAAGTGGCATTAATCCAAATACTAACAGTAGTTACAACTTAGGTACTAATGCTCTTCGTTGGAATACTGTTTATGCAACAACGTTTAACGGTACTGCTACACAAGCAAAATATGCTGACTTAGCAGAGAAATATGTCGGCGATGCAGAGTACGAACCAGGTACTGTTTTGGTATTTGGCGGTGATGCAGAAGTTACTGTTACTGATGCTAAAGGAGATCACAGAGTTGCAGGTGTTGTTTCGACAAATCCTGCATACTTAATGAATTCAGAGTTAAATGAAGTAAATACAGTAGAAGTTGCATTATCGGGACGTGTTCCGTGTAAGGTACTTGGCAAGGTAAACAAAGGTGACATGCTTATAACATCGGCA
>Ga0209136_1002725_pt1 | contig 10529 bp, 23 predicted proteins | sample SaaInl0LU_22_DNA_FD_184640 | JGI IMG/M metagenome (GOLD analysis project Ga0209136, IMG submission 184640) | Marine microbial communities from expanding oxygen minimum zones in the Saanich Inlet - ESP_90LU_22_DNA (SPAdes) (version 2) | ecosystem: Environmental > Aquatic > Marine > Intertidal... | reverse complement strand
AGCCCGAGTAAAAGAACTTTTAAAGAAGGGTGATATGGTAATAATCAATACCTTTAAAGATAAGGGTGGTAAATTCGGCAGGATATTGGCCGAAATAGAAAATGTAGATGGAATTGATATTGGTGAATGTTTATTAGAGGAACACTTGGCTGTAAAATATTACGGTCAATCAAAATCAGAAATCAAACAACAACATCTCAACAATAGAGATATTTTAATAACTGAAGGAATATTTATACCAAATGAAAGTTAACAAATTTAAAATAGAAGGTTTAATAGAATTTATACCAAACACTTATAAAGACAGTCGAGGTGAATTCACAGAAACATATAACCAACAATTAATGACATCTCTAGGATTGACTGAATTGTTTGTACAAGATAATCAATCAATTTCACACAAAGGTGTTTTTAGAGGAATTCATTTACAAGAAGGTTGGAGCGCTCAAGGAAAATTAGTTAGAGTTTCTAGAGGTAGTGTGATTGATTTTGCGGTTGATTTAAGAAAAGATTCTCCAACATATGGTCAATGGCAATCTTTAAAATTAACTGCAGATTTAGGAAATCAGTTTTATGTACCAGCAGGTTTTGGACATGCTTTTTTAGCCCTAGAAGACAATACAACATTTTGTTATAAATGTACTAATCTATATGACCCAAGTTCACAAGTATGTATTAAATGGGATGATGAAGATTTAAATTTAGATTTAGAATCTTATATAGATTGTGACATACTCATTTCACCAAAAGATTTAGAAGGTATTTCACTTAAAAAATATACCAACTTATGATAATTTATATGGAATCTACTATCAATCTAATTGCTAGTAAATCAGGTATTAAAGCTGCTAAAAAAATTGCAGATTTAGGAAAATTGAAACAAACTGAAAAATCTAAGTATATTATTATAAATAACTAAACATGGAAAAATTTATAAACATCGTTACTAAACTATTAACATTTATTATATTAGTTTCTATTATAACTATTATTTTTGCATGGCCAGTTCAGTGGCTATGGAATAATTCTCTAGTAGGTGCTATAGATGGAATCAATAAAATTTCATTTAATCAAGCACTTGGAATTAATGTATTATTTTCATTATTATTAGGTAGTAAAAATTCAACTTCTAAGAAAAGTGAGTAAAATAGTTAAAAAAGCAACTGAAATCTTTAAAGCCTGGAAGATTGCATTTAATCCAGATGAAATTTATGCAGAGCTAGCTGCAAAGAGAATTGAAATCTGCGATACTTGTGAATTTAAGTCAGAGGTTCCAGTTAGGCATTGTACAGTGTGTGGCTGTGCCTTAAGGGGTAAAATACACTCACCCAATAGAGGCTCTTGCCCTAAAGATAAATGGCTAGAAGTAGAAGAAGAAGTTCTAAGTAAATTAGACCAATAAATTGTTAATAACTTTTGCAAAAAAGTTTTTTTAGTATCATATAAAATGATTATATTTACTTATAACTAAAAATTAAATTATGAGGCAATTTACATGGTGGCGAAGATTCCATACTACTAGAGTATTACCAAAAAAGTATTTATATAAAGGAGCTTCTGAATTATTACAAAGAATAGAATTTGGTGAGTATGAATACAACCACTTAGGTCGAGAGATATACTTAGAAGATAAGATATATCAATTTAAATTAAATAATGTCTTAGAAGAATCTCCATGGCTTCAGGGTGAATCTTTAGATGAACGTATGGAATATGAAAGAAAGCAACTAAATAAGCGAAAGGCTTTAATTTTAAAAAATAATCTAGAGGCTGAACAAAAATTACTAATAAAATTAAAAAATGATTTAGCAGCTGAATTTAATTTAGAAAGAGATTTAGTAGAAAGTACCATGGAAACGTTTGACGGTACAACACGCGAGCTATATTTTAAATGTATGAGTATTTCAACAGGTCAAGAAATTAATTTAAATAAAAGACAGAGGATTATACAACCACAACCTATGCATATTTTAAAACCAAAAGAGCAGAAATATTATCCTCTTTGGAAAGAAGTAGTTAAAGAGCGTAAATTCCAACATGAATATTAATATTTATGTGGTACGTATACATTGCTGAATGTTCTGATAAATCATTATACACAGGTATTACTACTGATATTGACCGTAGAATATCAGAACATAATAATTCTAATAAAGGTGCTAAATATACAAGATCTAGAAGACCTATACGTTTAGTTTATTTAGAATCCTATAAAGATAGATCTATTGCAAGTAGGCGTGAATACTCAATTAAAAAATTAAAAAGGGTTGAGAAACTATCCTTAATTAATCAGTATAAATATTAAAATACATAAACAATGTTAAACATTTTAGTTACTGGTGGTGCTGGTTTTGTAGGTTCTAATCTTATAAAAAGATTAAAATTAGATTATCCAGATTCTCGTATTGTTTCTTTAGATAATTATATGTCTGGTTCTTCAGATAATCATATTCCAGGTGTTGAATACTACCATGGACATACTTCAGAAATCTTCAATATTTTCGAAAATGATGAAAGACGATTTGATACAATATATCACTTTGGTGAATATAGTAGAATTGTACAATCATTCGATGATATTCAAATGGCAATGGATTCAATTCTTGTTGGAACACCAAGAGTTTTAGAATTCTGTAGATATCATGAGGCAAATTTAATTTATTCTGCTAGTTCTTCAAAGTTTGGAAACGATGGTAAAGATGAAAATCTAGCACCTTATTCTTGGATGAAAGCTAAAATGGTAGAATTAATTAAGAATTATAGTGATTGGTATGGTCTTGAATATCAAATCAATTATTTCTTTAATGTATATGGTCCAGGTCAAATTACACATGGTGATTACGCAACAGTAATTGGTATATTTGAAAGACAATACCTGGCCGGTGAACCATGTACTGTAGTTGCTCCAGGAGATCAGAGCAGAGACTTTACACATATTGATGATATTATTGAAGGCGTAATTAAATCATCTACATATCCAGAAAATGGAAAGGAATGGTTCTTGCGTTCCGGTGTAAGTAGAACTATTATTGAGGTTGCTAGGATGTTTGGTGAATTTAAATTTATTCCAGCCAGAAAGGGAGAAAGAACTCATAGCGCAATAGTAGATAATGATACTAATGAAAAATTAGGATTAAATCCAAAAGATAGATTAAATGAATGGATTAAAAATATAAAAAATGGGGAGTAAGATTGCAATTGTAGGTTCTGCTGCTAGTGGCAAGGATCATTTAAGACAAAGATATCAAGATAGGGGGTTTGTATTCGGTATTTCATGTACCACAAGACCGCCAAGAGATGGAGAAGTTCACGGTAAGGATTATTATTATCTAACTAACGAAGAGTTTGATGATGGCATTAAAAATGGGTTATTCGTAGAATATCAAGAATTTAATGGTTGGAAATATGGATTAATGAAACCAGAATTTGAAAGATGTGATGTTATGATTCTTAACGCAGAAGCCGTAGATCTATTAGAACCTGAATATCGAAATAGATTATTTGTAATATACATTAACATCGATGAAGATATTCGTAGGAAAAGATTAGCACTAAGAAACGACAAAGATGATTCAATCGAAAGAAGAATTTTAGCAGATAATGAACAATTTAGAAACTTTTCTAATTATGACTGTATAATAACAAATCCGAACTTTTAATAATAAATAAATATATGGGAAATTTAACTAAAGATGAGCTAATTGCAAAAAGAACACAATTAGAAACAGAATTAAACGAAGTACAAGACAAACTAGCTAATCAAACTTATGCGGTTGATTTAGAAAATATGTCAAACTTAAAGTCATTATTGAAACAAATTGACAAAAGCTATACTTGGAATATCAAGAATGCTGCATTCGCAATCAATTTATATGATAATTTAAACAATACTAGAATTGCTATTCAGAAATCTGAAGATGAAAGCTTTTCAGTAGAATTAAAGTCATTAGATTTAAACACATTATACAAAGTACTTACAAGTATTGAAGGTACTGGAATTGAATCTGCTAAAACGTTTACTAGATTATTAACTAATGTTGGTAAACAAATCACAGATGCTATGAATCAAATGGCAGAAGCAAACAAAGAAATCCAAGAAGGACATGTCGCATTGGCTGAATTAGATGCTGCGATTGAGAATTTAACAAAAACAGAATCTGCTGAAGAAGTAGAAGCTGATGAAATCACACAATAATAAATGAAATTAGCTAGTAAAAGTAAAAATAGAATTGCCATCCTGGATATGCTTCAGGATGGTATTACTACTTCAGATGTTTATGAAACTATTGATTACAAAAATCAATCTGAAGACAAGATCAAACAATTCATATACCCGCACTTATTAGAAAGAATATCTGGTTGGGTAGCTGAAAGAAAAGGATTTAGTCCGGCTTTAGCAAAAGAAAAAGCTAAAACGATGATTAAATGGGAAGGTAACGTTAAAACTACCGTTAAAAATATTCAATTCATGGGAACGGCAAACAGACCTGACATGACAGTTGATATTGAAGGAGTTAAAGTTGCTATTGAATTTAAAAAAGGAGATCGAGGTAGTTCACTTAGAGACGGTTTTGGACAGTCTTTAATCTATTCTACAGCATATGACTTCGTATTATATTTATTCATAGATACTAGTGATAGTGGTAAAATTAAAAATGGTTCTACGTCAATCACTGAACAACAATTCCTAAATAATATTTGGGATAATTTTAATATTAAATTTACTGTAGTTTAATGAAAGTATTTTTAACAGGTAACCAACAATTTGGGCGTAAAGGCGCTATTAGAGCATATAAAAGACCATTCGAATCTGTTGATGAAATGAATCAACAGTTAATAGACAAATGGAATTCAGTAGTTTCTGATGAAGATGTAATATTTGTATTAGGTAATTTCATCTGGGATCCACAAACTGCAAGAAGCGTTTTAAAAGAGCTTAAAGGAAATATATGTGTAATGGAAGGTGAATGGGACCGAGCAATATATGATATTTCTGAAGAAGGAGACTCTCAAATTGATTTTATTGAAGAAGGAATACATGTTATTCCAGATGCATCTCTTTGTTTATCATACTGGCCATTAAGTGAATGGCCAGGTAAGAAAAAAGATTGGACTTCAATTATTGGATACCCTGATAAAAAATATAAGACATCACATAATGACAATATATTAAATGCATCATGTGATTTCTGGGATTATAAACCTATAGAAGCTAAAAACATACTTGGTTTATTTCAAGATTTAAAATCTACAGATTAACAAATGTTAAAATTATGTTAAAATTATGAAAAAAAACAATATTTTCGCGAATATTGTTTTTTTGTATCATATAAAATGATTATATTTACACTGTAATTAAAAACAAACACTTATATGTCAAACTACAGAGAATTAACAGAAAACTTTTTATCAACTCGTTCAGAAGAAGACTTTACTAAATTATTTTACAGAATTAAACCAGGTTTAACATCTTACGTTTATAAAATTGTAAAGGATAGAGATATTGCAGAGGATATTGCAATAAACACTTTAACAAAAATGTGGACTAAAATTGAACAATATAATCCACAATATCAAATTACTACTTGGATTTATCGTATTGCATTTAATGAAAGTTTAGGATTTATTAAACGTAGAAATAGTAAAACTTCATTAGATTACTTATCTGATTTTGGTGTTGAAGTTAATACTGGAGGTGGATTACATTCAGGCTTAGAAGATTTAATGTTAGAATATGAACAAAAAACTGAACAAGACTTTTTAAATGAAGAAGAAGAATTAATGGAAACTTACGAAGATACCTTGAATGCAATGGATGGTTTAAAATCTATGTATAAAGATATTATTGTAGATAGATTAGTTAATGGCATGAAATACGATGAGATTGCAATAAAGCATGATATTAGTTTACAGACTGTTAAAAATAGAATTAGAAGAGGAAAGGCTATAATCGCTGAAAAGGTATCTGCATAATGGTTGGTCGTAAGAAGGGAATGATTCACACAATGAACATTGGATTCAAAGATGTTTGGGCTGTTTTCTTTCCAAAAGACTTCGGTGAAAAATATCGTTATTTAGGAACTAGTGTATGGCGAGAGGACAGTAAATATTATAAAGCCCTATTTCCACTGGTGCTTGCATTGGATTATGAAGCCAAACCAAAATGGTGTCCAAGATGGTTCTTAAGATTCTTACACTTATTTGGTAGTGACAATTCTATAGTTCGAGTTAGAAATCGTAGACTTCACAATCTAGAAAATAAATTAACCAAGGGTATTATGTTTGTTGATTGGAAAACTAAATGGTCCGATTATGATTTACGTATCTCTATTTATGCACCTAACCACTTACAGAATTTGGCTAATGACATAGAACGAGGATTTTATAGTAGAGGTAGACAAGAGGAATTAGTTGAACAAATAAAAGCAATTGACCCAAACGCTTCGATTATATGGGGTAGTATTGAAAGGTTAGAAAAGCAATTAGAAGAATTAGAAAATGGAAAATAGAATTAGAAGAGGAAAGGCTATAATCGCTGAAAAGGTATCTGCATAATGGTTGTTGCTGTTTTTAGAAAGGGTGTTTCTGGCAAAAAGAGATATATGAAAGTATTTTATAAAGAAAAAACACCCGATAGGATATTAAACTTAAATGCTAGAAAACCATTAATTCCTAATAATTATATCATAGAAGAATTAGGAATAGGTGAAAGTTTTATTAAGAAATGGTTAGATAAATATAAAATTAAAAATTATGAAAAAGTACACTAATAGATACGGGATGGAATTTACCTTTGAAAGAAATAAAAAGGGTAATATTGATTGGAATGGTAATTTCCAATACTGCAGATTCTCATTTGATAAATCTCCAACAGATATTACAATGGTAGATCCAAGCGGAGGACCTTACTTAGAAGTAGGAATGTATATGGATCGTTTTGGTTTAGTAGGCATTATTGATGGTTTTATTGATAATGAAGATGGTTTTGAAATCTTATTAAAATAATTTAATATATAAAAAATGATTACAGTTTACAATAAATTAGATACTCCGAATACTACAGGATCGAGTTTAAAGGGATACATTTATACTACTTATGATAAACTAGTTAAGGCCATAGGAGAGCCTACATTCGATGAACCTTCTGGTGATGAAAAAACACAAGTAGAATGGGTTGTTGATTTTAAAGGAGACTTCTTTACTATATATGATTGGAAAACATATGATAGAGATTATACTCTTAATGATTTAGATCGATTTAATATCGGTGGAAAGGAACAGGCATTTGATTTTATAGAACATTTAGAAAAATTAATCAAATCAAATCAATAATACTTAGATATAAAATAAATTATGAAAGGATATTATGTATCGGATGATTTTAGAACAAATCCTAAAAGCTTAATTCCAGGTGGATCAACAGTACTTGTTGAATATTATGATGGAACGATTAGAGCGTATGATAAAATCAAGAACACTGTTGCATATATGAATGCTATTATCAAAGATTCAGAAATAAAAGCAATCTCAGTTAATAGTGAATTAGTGTGGAAGAGAGATAAATAACCAAAAAGAATACTTAGATATATAATAAAAAGAATAATACTATGGATAATATAAAACCATTTAATCAATTTGTTAATGAATCTAAAGAATCTGATGCTTTAGCAAAAGCAATTGATAAAGCAATGATTAAAATAGATGACTCTATGTCTTATAAAGACTTTGCATTAGCCGTTGGTAAAATTTTAAAAGAAGAATATGGCTCTCATAACTTTGAAGGGTTTATGGAAGTATTACACAACGATCTAGGAATATAAAAATAAATAAAAATAATAAATAAAACAATGAAACACATTAAATTATTTGAACAATTTGTAAACGAGGCTAGAATATGGTCTCCACCCGTGGAAGTACAAGAATTATTAATCGCGTATTGGTATGCTGCTACAGATACACCTGAAGGTGATATATTTACACAAAAGCTAATAGAAGCTGGATTATTAGACGAAAGAAAAATAAAAACCGCATATGTGATACAATGTCCAAATGACGATGTTGAGGTAATTGAAGGTAGATACACTAAATTTAGAGGAGATAGAAGAAAGGCTATAGAGCTTCTTGCTAAATTTACTAATCTAGGAAATGTTAAAGTTCCATCTGGAGACTATCCTGATGCTGCATGGTTTCTTTTAGATATGATTCGTGAAAATACTGGCAAACATTTAAGATATGAGGAAAACCGCGATGGTGATCATTTAATTGAGTACGATCCTGAAGTTGTAGACCAACCTAGCCTTAATGTGATACATTCACATCCAAGTGATATAGTACTAGTAAAGAATTTCACGTACTTACCTATTAGAGAAGCTCTTGATATTTGTATTAAAAAAGGATGGATTAAAAAACCAGTATATAATTGGTAATTTAGATTCTAAATATAAATTTAAGCCAGCTATTGTCTGGTTTTTTATAATATATACTAAAAATAATAAATAAAATGATGAAATACATTAAATTATTTGAACAATTTATAAACGAAGGTATGAAGCCTGGTAAACACACTGACCTTGCAAATGCTATCATTAAAGCACTATATGCAGAAAGGGGTACAGCTGAAGGTGATGCAATTATTAAACTTGGAGGACGTGATACATTATCTGGTGGTACTGCGGATGAAATGCGCTATCTAAGTGGATTCGATAAAGATTCTGTTAAGGCTATATCAAAAGGTAAAGTAAGAGTGCCTTCTAAATTTATGATGGGTGAATTAATCACAGCTGCTGCCGACAATGGTAATGACTATTATTTTGACGGCTCGTTTGTTGAAAATGGTGAAAACATACCTGGAACTAAAGTAGGTATGCCATTTAGAGATTTTATCGACACTCTAGTTAAGGCTGGTATTATCGAAGCACCTTCATATTAAAATCTAATAAACCATGAAACACGTAAAATTATTTGAATCTTTTATAAACGAGGCAGTATCTTTTGATAAAAAAGGTATTAAAGCTAAATTAGAAGATAAAGTTAGAATTGCAAAAATTGCTGCTGAAAAATGGGGTGGTAATTATGAAAAAGTATTAGCAAAAGCAGAAGCATCTGCAAAATCCGGTAAATTACCAAACTATAAAGAACATTTAAGTGTTCAAGGTGATAGTGAACAAGATTCTTATGATGTGTTTGAAGGAAGAAATGCTGTTCAATTAGCAGAGAAAATCTCAAAAGTAATTAAGAAGTATAAGAAATATGAGGTTGAACAGTCTTCAGTAGGTGCTGCTGCAGGTTGGTCAGGTACTGCAAGATCTACGGTTTCTGGTGATATTAAAGGTCATGCTAATTTTAGTAACGGCAGTGCATCTTTTTTAATCGCAGTTACATGCGGTGGAGGAATTGATAGATCAGTTAGAGATAAAATGTTTCAAGAAATCTATGAATTGATGTTTGTATTAGATCAATATAATTCAAGTGATGGCGGTGTTCAGTTTAACACAAGTGAAGGAACAAATTACAATACAATAGGATTACAAAATTCAAGCTATTCATTTAATAGTGGAATGGCATCTAAGTTAGAAAATATAATGAACAATTAAGATGAAACACATTAAACTATTTGAAGAATTTACCGAAGAATTATATGAAGCAGCTGATGGGATCCTAGATGATGTTGAAGATAGTGATTCAGTCTTTGATATCGATATAGAATTAGAAGATGAAGAAGGTGCTGATTTAGATGATGACGCTGAAGAAACTGGAGACTTTCCAGATGAAAGAGCACGTCCACCACGTCAAACAAAAAAACAGAGAGCAGCAAACACTGTCAAGGCGGCTGTGGCTAGAGAATGGTTAGGGCCTGAAAGTACATTAAGACCAGTCATTAATAAAATATTCTTAAAACTTCAAAAAGAAGTTAAGAAAAAAGCAGCTAAAGAAGGAGTTCCAGCTGGAAATATTAACATGGACAAATTAACCATACGTAGATAATTATGAAACACATTAAATTATTTGAGCAATTCGTAAATGAAGCCAAGGCAACTTCTGCTCAAAATAAATCTTTTGACGTTAAAGGTATTCGTTTTACATATACTGAGCAACGTGGTAGATTTTATGGAGCTTATTTATATGATGTACCTAAAACTTCAAATGTAAGTCATAAAGCTAAATTTGGATTAGATGAGATAAATGACTTCTTAAAATCTATTAAAATCACTGATGAAGTTCCATTTACGTATGAAACTAAAGAATTAGATGCAATTTGTAAACAATTAAAAAAAGCAGGTATTGTTTGTGATCATGACGACGCAATGGATATCTCATAATAAATAATTAAATTTTTAAAAATAATCAATCCTACATTTTTTTATGTGGGATTTTTTGTTTATATTTAAGTTATAAATAAATTGATATGAAAAATAAAGATAATAAATTACAAAAAACTCAATTTACCATGCAAGAAATATGGCAAGCAATGCGCGGTAATATTTATAAGAATAAGAAGCAATATAGCAGAAAGGAAAAACATAAAGGCA
>Ga0209136_1002721_pt1 | contig 10534 bp, 10 predicted proteins | sample SaaInl0LU_22_DNA_FD_184640 | JGI IMG/M metagenome (GOLD analysis project Ga0209136, IMG submission 184640) | Marine microbial communities from expanding oxygen minimum zones in the Saanich Inlet - ESP_90LU_22_DNA (SPAdes) (version 2) | ecosystem: Environmental > Aquatic > Marine > Intertidal... | reverse complement strand
TAACCGCGCTCCCACGGATATCTTTTCAAAGGCCTGTGAGCACTCAGTTGACTGAGCGTCGCTATTAATGATCGATCTGTTCGATATAAAGGATCGGAACCTATCGATTTAAATCATCTAATTCCAAAGTAAACTTACCCCCATACTTAGGAGGACACCATGGGTCTGTTAATAGATGGTCAGTGGCACGATAAGTGGTACGACACCAGTAAAAGCCAAGGAAAATTTGAACGCTCAATTGCGCAGTTTCGGAACTGGGTAACGCCAGACGGTGCGCCAGGTCCTAGCGGCGAAGGAGGGTTTAAAGCTGAACCTGGGCGCTACCACCTATATGTCTCTTACGCCTGTCCCTGGGCTCATCGCACACTTATAATGCGCAAACTTAAGGGGCTTGAAGATTTAATCAGTGTCAGTGTTGTACACCCACTGATGCTCGACAAAGGCTGGACCTTTGCCACTGACTTTGAAGGGGCAACAGGCGACCAGCTCTTCAACTACGAGTATTTCTATCAGATCTACACACGAGCTGATTCGAACTACTCTGGACGGGTTACTGTTCCCGTCCTTTGGGACAAGCAGCAAGATAAACTCGTATCTAACGAGTCGTCAGAAATTATCCGCATGCTCAATTCAGCCTTTGATACTGTGGGTGCAAAGGCGGGCGATTACTGCCCAAGCCATTTAATTGACCCGATCACAAAGGTAAATGATTGGATCTATGAATCACTGAATAACGGCGTGTATAAAGCGGGTTTTGCAACAACACAGGTCGCTTATGACGAGGCTGTTGAAGGCGTATTCGAACGCCTAGATGAACTTGAAATCATGTTGACCAACCAGCGCTACCTACTGGGTTCGGACTTTACCGAAGCCGATATCCGTCTGTACCCTACCCTACTGCGTTTTGACCCCGTTTATGTCCAGCATTTTAAATGCGATCGCAAGCGCATCGCAGACTACCCTGCACTGTCTAACTACCTACGTGATATCTACCAAATACCGGGTATGAGTGAGACATCGAATCTGAAGCATAACCGCCACCACTACTACCGTAGTCATCCAACCATCAACCCCTACGGTATTGTATCAACGGGTCCCCAGTTTGATTTAGAGGCACCGCACGGAAGACAACGCTTGCCACTGCGCCAGTCTAAAACAGCATAATATGGGTGAATCAAAAGCCGTTTAATTAATAAGCAATAACCCACAAAAAACGGGTTAATACCAAACTGAACTAAAAAAGCCCTCCAGGCTGACAGCAAGGAGGGCTTTTTTATACGGTATGTGTAATTTTATGGCACCAGTAGAATGACCACCGCCACTTGCTCGCGTGCACCTAAAACACTTGGCACAAGATTCCCAACACCCTGGGCATCTATCCGCTGTGGCTCAATACCTTTATTAATTAAGTTATCGCGTAGCGCGGCCGCAAGCTTTAACGATTGTTTATGACTAAGCTGAGTATCGGTACCGGCCTGATGCACCACTATACGCACAGCACTTGGGTGTTGCTGCATCCAATCCGCTAGCTGTTCAACGGCCAATTCTGGGGCTTGTGGCCAGTTTGGTAGAACGCCATAACCTTGAGACTCTAGGGGTAAAAACCAGGCTTGATCAGCCTCTGAATCACCTTTTAACAGGTCCACATGTAAGTAGACGCGTTGATTACCGCGGCGAACAGCGTAGATAGCGTAATGGTTACCGTTCAATTGGGCGGCTAGATAATATTGGGAGTCATCCCGACCGTAGAGGGTTGCGTAGTTAAATAGATTATTTGCCCACACATTGCTGGCACCACACTCGCGCCCCTCACACTGATAAAGTAACTGCGCGCCCTTATTGACAAGTTGATCACGTAGATCAATGAAACCCTCTTGTGGGGAGTGGTTACGGGGTATCTCCCAGGTGTGCTGCTGCAGTTCACCTTTAAGGCGCACATCAAGATCGGTGCGAATCTGACGATCAATTTTGATAACCGAGCCCAGAATCAAACGGTAGTCTGAAACTTTACTCGTACGATAACGATCAGCCTTGGCCAGACTAAAAACCTCTAGGCCATCAGGCAGTGCCGGAAGAGTCACAGCCTTAGCCGGAAGCGTTAATAGAATCAATAAAACTGCACTTATCGCTTTGAACATTCTAACTCCTTTTGAAAACAACGAGTTACTATTTGATCAACTCAGCATAGAAGAGTGCCAATTGCTCTGCTACAGCATACACTGAATTCTCTTCCATATGCAGGTGATGGCCACCGGGCAGCTCAATTTGGGCAAGATAAGATACGCATTCAATGCGCTCACGGGTCATTGGTCGTTTAAGACCCGTGGCACCGCTAATAAGCTTAACGGGTGCTGTAATTTGACGCAGTGCGCCTTGCACCTGGGCCTCTGTTAAGCGCACGACTGAGGGATTTTTAAGACGGGGGTCACAGCGAAAATGGTAAAGACCATCGGTACCTATTTCTGTATTGCGCTGCATTAGCCGTTCAGCTGCATTTAAAGGCACTGCAAACTGACTTACAACACGCGAGCGCACCCAAGCATCGAAAGGGCGAGCACGTGGCAGGGGCTTGTCGGCTAACTCATGCTCCAGACTGGCGCGCAGGTTATCTACAAAATGCTCATCTGAGCCACTAAGCGGTCCGATATTTTCGATAAGGCCTACACAGGACACCGACGCGGGCCATGTGGCCGCATAGAGTGACGCCACACCTGCGCCCAGCGAGTGGCCTAAAAGCGCGACAGGGCTAAGTTTATCTTCAAGGGAGCCTGCTGCTGCACTGGACGAACTGAAAGACGCGGGGTTCCCCTGCGAGCTGAGGCTTAGATGAACCCTACGTAGATCCTCGACATAACTCCATACAGGGTAGCCAGCGTCAGAACTACGCCAGTCGGATTGACCATGCCCAGCAAGATCTAGCGCCAAAATACGATAATCTACGAGTAAAGGAGCCAGCATCGAGAAACTAGCGGCGTTATCTAACCAGCCGTGCAGCGCCAAAATCAGTGGCTTTTCGGCCTCGCCCCACTCAAGCGCCGCTAATGAGCGCTCACCAAGGTTGAAACGTACTTCTCTAGGTTGGCCTGAATATGTCATAGGTGATTTTAGAGTGCGAAGTTAGCAACCAGATGGGCCATTCCGGCAGCAGGATACTCCATTTCAAGCACCTCAACTTGCGCCGGCATAAAGCGCTTACCGTAACTACCCGGCCCCTCGGTAAGATAGCCCGAAAGCCAGCCAACCAATGGCATATGCGTCACCAATAACAGAGTCGAATCCAGTGGCACATTTTGTAACAGTGCGCAGACGCGATCGGGTGTTGATTCAGGAACAAGCAGATCTGAAACAATGGGCGAGATATCTAATTCAAGTCGTTCAAAGGTCTGCGCAGTACGCAGATAGGGGCTGACAAAGGCTTGGTCAACACTCTGTAGCTCAACCTTGAGCGAATTGGGGCGTGCGGCAATTGATCTTAGTCCAAAGGCCGTTAGCTGACGCTTGAAATCTGGGTGTCCTGGCGCAGCTTCTGCATGGCGCATTAAAATCAGTCGCATCAGAAGCCCACCGTCTCGTTAGGAAGCGTAAACTCAACGTCAGCACTCTGCACGCTGGCCATCATCTCGCGCACAATCGCCTCGACAGGAGCTTGATGAAAAACAACTTCATAAAGACCGCGTAGCAGAGGCATGTAGACATCCTGTTGCTCAGCATGCTCGCGCACCAACTTCAGTGTATTCACCCCCTCGGCTACCTCGCCGAGCGTCTCGACAATCTGCTCAAGAGACTGCCCTTTTCCAAGGGCATAACCCACACGATAATTGCGGCTCAGCGGTGACATACAGGTAACGATAAGATCGCCGACTCCGGCCAATCCCAGGAAAGTTAGAGGGTTGGCCCCCATGCTGACCGCCAGCCGACTCATCTCTGCCAACGCGCGCGTTATAAGCATAGCGCGGGTATTCTCACCCACGTTCATTGATGCGGCTATACCAGCAGCAATTGCGTAGATATTCTTTAATGTACCGCCCAGTTCAACCCCGTAGGTGTCATCGCTTGCATACACTCGAAAATAACCCGATTGAAGAAGATCCTGCACTCGCTTTCGCAACAACGGATCAAGACTCGCGACAGTGGTTGCACTGAGATCTCGTTTGGCAATCTCTTTGGCTAGATTAGGGCCGCTAATAACACCTACGGCGTTATCGGGAAACTCCTGTGTCAGAATCTGGCTCATCAATGAAAAGGTGGATGCTTCTATGCCTTTAGTGGTGCTAATGAGCATCTGACCTGAGTGAATAAAGGGTTTGGCTTTTTCTATCACAGCCCGAAAAGAGCTACTGGGTATAGCAACAAATATCAGTTCGACACCGTCTAGAACGGCTTCTAAGTTGGTCGATGCTTTAACACCGCGCAGTAAGCGATAGCCCGGCACGTAACGCGCATTCTCACGATCTGAGTTAATCGCATTAGCGGCAGACTCTTGACGTACCCAAAGGCGGGCTTCAACCCCTTTTTCGGCGATCATATTGGCGATAACCGTACCGAAACTGCCACCACCTAGCACAGCTACGGGCCTGCGTGAACTCATGTGAGTCTCCTACTTGGAGTCGTCTAAGGAGTTGAGCACCCTTTCAACTAAGTTGAAAAGGATGTGAATAACAACGAATGATCCAGCCGAAATAGCCAGAAAAATCATAAGTTGAGCTAGGTCTGCGGTACTTTGATAACCCAATATACCGAGCACTGCAAAAAGCGCACTGAGTACAAGGCTCAGAGTGCGCTTAATGCCGTTAAGTCGGTGTGGATCTTGTTGCTGCATTAGCTTCCCTTTGCAGGCTTTTCCACGTCTGATTCCGCTTCACTTGCAGCTGGAGTCTGTTCAACGACATCCGCCGTGTCATCAGACTGGGCAACGGGGGCATCTGAGCGATCAGGTATTGACGCATTGCTTGCAAGCGCCTCTACCCCTTGCGCTTCAATTAGCGTCTCTTCTACAAGAGGCGCTTCACTTACACTCATATCCTGGGCGGGCACTTCCACTTCAGGCTCTGCATTTAAAGGCGCGTCTATTGACGGCTCTAGGGTAATAGTCTCTTGCACTGCAGAATGTCCAGCGGGTGAAAGCTCAGTGTTTATACTTTTACTGTCAGAAGAGACTTCAGCAACCTCAGCAACCTCAGCAACTTGAGTAACCTCAGCAGGATTAGCGGCATCAGTGGCTTGAGCCAATTCGCCAGCAACCTCAGGTGTCTGCTCAGAAACTGTCGATTCGTTAGCAAAGTCTGCTGGCGTATCGATAATTTCAGCCAGCAATTCAGCATCTGGATGAACACAGTCTAGTTTCACACCGGTTTGAGACTCAATATCAGGGATTAGGAACGAGTCATCTTCACAAGCGAAGCAGATTGATGAACCGGAAGCACCGGCCCGACCGGTACGGCCAATGCGGTGAACGTAGTCGTCAGAGTCCTCTGGTAACTGGTAGTTAACCACCAGATCCACACCATCAATGTGAATACCACGGCCTGCCACATCAGTCGCAACCAGCACCTGAATCTTTCCAGTACGGAAGTTCTCAAGTGTTTTTATACGCTTATGCTGTGGAATCTCTCCCGACATCATCGCCGCTTTCACACCATCTTTAGAGAGTTGATCGGCTAGATCGCGTGTTTGATGACGGCGGTTACAGAACACAATCGCACGCTCTATTCCTTTAACGCGGAGATAGTTTCGCAATAAGTTGTATTTTTGATCGCTAGAGACCAAAAATACCGTCTGGCTTACGTTGTCTGTGGTCTTGTTATCGGACTCAATCTCTACAGTGACAGGATCACGTGTCCACTGCGCGGCTAAACGCATAATCTCTTCGGTAAAGGTCGCGCTGTAAAGTAGCGTTTGACGATCGCTACCCTTGCGGGGGGTTGAACGAATGATGGTGCGCACATCAGGAATAAAGCCCATGCTGAGCATACGATCTGCTTCATCTAGCACCAGTACTTCAACATTAAAAAGGTCGACCTCTTTGTTACGTACAAAATCGATCAAGCGGCCTGGAGTAGCAACCATAATGTCAACGGGTCCCTCAGCTAGCGCTTTACGCTGAACTTCGTAATCCATTCCACCGACTAGGGAGACAACACGCAGGTCAGTGTATTTCACTAAACCTTCGGCGTCTGACGCGATCTGCAAAGCCAGCTCACGAGTTGGCGCAATAATTAACGCACGCGGCTCAGAAAGCCCTGGCTCATCTTCGAGTTTGAAGTCCAACAGATCGGTAATAATGCCGATTAAAAAAGCCGCCGTTTTACCGGTACCTGTCTGCGCTTTACCGATAATATCCTTGCCTTCAAGCGCTGGTTTAATCGTTGCAGCCTGTATAGGGGTAGCGAATTGATAACCTAAGTCAGCAATAGCACGCATCAACTGATCCGGTAAGTTGAAGTCATGGAAACGCGACTTACCCTCTTGCGCTGCTACAACAAAATGGTCCAGGCTCCAGTCACTAGACGGCTCCACCTGAGGCTTGTCGTTGCGGCGATTAGGCTGCCGACTTCTGGGCTTACGACCACGCGGACGGCGTTTATTGTTTGATTCTGATGATTCGTTGTTGTCTGGCGCTATGTTCTGTTCAGTACTCAAGTTTGTACTCTCTTAAAAATTATCTATGAATTACACGCTGGAACGGCGGCAGTGCATCAAGCAGTGCTTGTCCGTAGCGACGGGTCACAACCCGTCTATCCAGCAATACAACGCGCCCGCTGTCCTGTTCTGTACGCAACAGACGTCCCACCGCTTGGGTGAGTTTTACAGAAGCAGCCGGCACTGATATATCCTGAAACGCGTTCCCTCCACGCTCCTCAATCCACTCAGCGAGGGTAGCATCGACCGGATCATCCGGTACGCTAAACGGCAACTTGCAGATGATAACATCTTTTAGGTAGTCACCGGGTAGATCTACCCCTTCAGCGAAAGAGGCTAGTCCAAATATAACGCTGGGTTTGCCAGCATCAATACGCTCTTTGTGATTTTGCAGCATCGCTTGTTTACTAAGATCACCCTGCGCAATCACAAGTTTAAGCAGGTTAGCATCGATGGTTTCGATAACCCTGTTCATCTGCTTCCATGAGGTGAATAAGACCAACGCAGCACTAAGCTTGGGTAATTCGTTAGATAACCACTGCGCGACCTCTTCAGTATGCTCATCCGCCTTACCCGGATCAGACTTCATAGAAGGAACCTCTAAGCGCGCGTTCGCCGCATAATCAAAGGGACTCGCTAGGCGCATGCCCGGAGTATCGAGCGGCAGTCCAAGCTGGGTGTATAGCGTATCAAATGAACCAAGCGCAGTTAACGTAGCGGATGTCAGAACTGCTCCAAAACACTGGTCCCACAACAGATCTTTTAAGTGTGTCCGTGCGGAAACTGGCGCGCTATGTAACTCAGTGTCTAGCCCCATCTCTGAGTCATGTTTGACTAACCAGCGCGCCGTTGGCGGTGCGCCTGGCTCGTCGCCATGTGCAAAGCTGCGCGCCAGCCAGCTCATTCGCTGAATGCGTCCCCAGTGGGTACCTAAAACAGGCGTCCAACGCTCAGCAAAACCGCGGTCTAACTCAGAGTGTTCTCCCTCTAAGGCCTCTTTAACCTTGCCCAACAAACCTTCTGCCAAAGCATCTAAGCGTGCCAGAGCAACGCTAAGGTGCAACGCAAACTCACGTATATCATCGGGAATTTCACCGCGATTATATCGGCGTCTACGTTCGTGCTCAGATATTAACAGAAGCTCTTCATCTAAACGCTGATCCAAGGCGGCTAATGCATGAAGAACCTCATGCAAAGGACGCTGCATTCGCTCTACAGAATCTTTTATTATCAGTGCGTTACTTGAATCATCTAGAAGTTGCTTAAAGAGTTTTTCAAAATTACGTAGCTGTTTTTCACTCGCTTTAGTGCGCATCGATAGGGCAAAATGACCGGTCGCCTTTTCACCTAAATGGTGGGCCTCGTCAAACAGATAAATAGAGTCGCTTGGTTCTGGCAATATGGCCCCGCCCCCCAGAGAGAGATCAGCCAAGACTAGATCGTGATTTACAACGATAAGATCAGCCGCTTCAAGGTCACCGCGCGAGCGGAAAAAGGGGCAGGCACTAAAGTTACTGCAGCGCCGGTTAGTGCACTGATGATGATCAGATGTCAAAGGCAGCCAAACAGCTTCATCCAGTTCAACGCTTAGCTCATCACGATCACCGCTCCAGCGTCCGCTGGCATACTCATCCATCAGACCAGAATAAAGCTTTATGTCATCGGGGCCTAAACGTAGGGCAACCTCATCTTCATAGAGGGCCATCTGGTTGAAATCGTTTTGTTGATCGAGCGTCGACTCAAGCTTATTGAGACAAAGATAACGGCGCCGACCCTTGGCAATCTGAAAGCTAAACTCAAGATCAGTTTTAGCCTGCAGTTCTGGTAGGTCCTTATTAATCAGCTGCTCCTGCAAAGCAACGGTTGCAGTCGAAACAATAAGTGTCTTATCACGGGATTGTGCAATCGGTAGGGCAGCTAAAAGATAAGCGACCGTCTTTCCTGTACCAGTACCAGCCTCAACAGCAACCACATGCTGCTCTTCAAGGCGTGCACCGGAGCTATCCTGCTTAATGGATCCAAGTTGACGCGCAATAACAGCGATCATCTGCTTCTGGGCATAGCGGGCGCGCAGATTCTTGGCATCTAGGAACTGAGTGTAAGCGCCCTGAATAGCAGATTTAGTTTCGTTATCGAGCACCGACACCCCCGTCATTAATCGCCGCATAATACAAAAATACTGGATAAATAGACATAAAATACTTGACGCTAAACAGACTACTGTATAAAACTACAGTCAGTGGATAAATAAACAGCTTTTTCACTCTTTTAAACAGAATGATAAAAGCGTTAAGACCGAAACCTAATTGGCCGTCCAAGGGGAATCCAATGAAATTGACTAACCGACAGCAGGAAGTACTGGATATTATCCGTCGGAACATTAACGAAACTGGATACCCACCGACCCGTGTAGATATAGCCAATGAGTTAGGTTTCCGTTCAGCTAACGCGGCTGAAGAACACTTAAAAGCACTCGCTCGCAAAGGGGCGATTGAAATGATTCCGGGTACCTCGCGCGGTATCAAACTGCTAGGCGAAGAGGCTGCAGATCAAGGGCTACCTATTATTGGTCAGGTTGCAGCAGGTGAACCGATCTTGGCGCAGCAGCACGTTGATGACTACTGCACCATCGGCTCTGATTTTTTCAAACCTAGAGCTGATTACCTGCTAAGAGTACGCGGAATGAGTATGAAGAATATCGGCATCATGGATGGTGACCTACTCGCAGTTCATCAGACACGTGATGCGCGAGAAGGCCAGGTTGTGGTGGCTAGGGTAGGTGAAGATGTCACGGTAAAACGTTTTCACCGTGAAGGCCATATGGTGTACCTCTTAGCTGAAAATGAAGAGTTTGACCCGATTGAAGTGGATCTGCGCGATCAAGAGCTAACTATCGAAGGCCTTGGCGTAGGCGTCATTCGCCAGCAAGCAGATTTTTAAGGAGCTGATAGATGAACGCAAGAGTATTAATTCCATTTGAACCGACGTTTAAGCCGCTTCAATTGACTGAAATTGTGCAGCACTCTGTTGAAACAGACTGTGACAACCTTCTACTGCCAATGCTAGCGGGCTTAAGTCAACGTTCAAGCTGGCTAGTGCTGCTTGAGCCGCCGAAATCCTTAGATAAGAAACGCCTTCAAGCGGCTGGCGTGGATCTTCAGCGTGTATGGATTTTGCGTCGTGATCAGCGCCACGGAATTGATCTACTGGCGCAACGCGCGCTTCAAGCAGGGACCTGCCATACCCTAATTTGCTGGCACCAGAGCACAGAAGATGACGCACTTGTTGCACAGTTAAAACGCACGCGTATTGCATCTGAAACACAGTGCTTACTCGTTCGCACTCAGGGCTGAGTAAGCACCACACAAAATCGAGCTTATTCATCGATTTATGTTTATCAAAGTGCACAAGACACAAAAAAAGACACAAAAAAATAAACAACCGAATTCGCTAAAACGGTCAGCAAGACTAAACAGCTAAAGAAACAGTTAACCCGTTTGTAACCTCCCCCGTTTGTAGACACCCCGCTACAAACACCACCTGGGCTACCTAGCTAGTCCAACCCTAGCTGACAAACCACCCGTGTAAAAAGAACGGAGTTTGTCAGTTACCTGGGAGCGCCTCGGCGCTCTTTTTTTTGTTTAAAATGTGCAATCGCCTTATGAAGGCTAGGACGACAGACACCAGTACTGAATGTATATCCCATGATTCGGTGTCAGACCCTGTAAGACCTCTGTATGACAGGCTTCGGAGACAGGCTTCGGTGTCTGACCCTTTGAGTCTGACACCGACCAAAAACCAACGTCTTTCCAAAGGTCGCGGCTTGCCTGCGGCAATGCGCTCCTACACTGAGCGATTGTGCGTGTGCAGAGTTGTAGCAGCGATGGATTGTAGG
>Ga0209136_1002699_pt1 | contig 10579 bp, 10 predicted proteins | sample SaaInl0LU_22_DNA_FD_184640 | JGI IMG/M metagenome (GOLD analysis project Ga0209136, IMG submission 184640) | Marine microbial communities from expanding oxygen minimum zones in the Saanich Inlet - ESP_90LU_22_DNA (SPAdes) (version 2) | ecosystem: Environmental > Aquatic > Marine > Intertidal... | reverse complement strand
AAAATGCTCTATGCAATAATGCTTTTTCGTGCGCTTCCATCTTTGGCATCGTACCAATCTGAGTATCATTATGATCAACTAAAATCACTTGTTCTTCCATATTTACAAATATACAGCAATCAAAAAGCAAAAAAAACTAATCCTTTTATAAATTAAGAGGAATTCTCTAATTTTTAAAAATGATAAATTATATTTGAAGTCAATTGTATTAAAAACAACCTCTTGAGATTTACTATAAAACTTTTATTATTATTTCTTATAATCGGCTTTTTATGCGAATGTCAGTCAAATCAAAAACAAAAAATTGTAAAAAAGGAAACTCCAAAGAATGTAAAAAAAAGAGGTATTAAGAAAGTAGAAAAATCGTGGGACAGTTTAAATAGACAGAATACCAATTCTTTTTTAACTGCTTATGGTAAACAAAATACTGAGACTAATATACGTATTGAAACAAAATTTGGAGATATTAAATTACGATTGTTTAACGATGTCCCCATACATAGAGCGAATTTTATTTTCTTAACTAAAATAAATTATTTTAACACTACAGTTATTTACAGAGTGGCTAAAAATTTTGTAATTCAAGGAGGTAACTCAGACAATTTGTACACCCAAAAACAAAGAAGAAAGTATGGTAATTACTTGTTAGATCCTGAATTTAGAAAAAACAGAACGCATAAATTTGGTGCTTTAGCAGCTGCCAGGCAATGGGAAAATAATCCAGACAAACTGTCTAGTCCTTTTGAATTTTATATTGTACACAAACGCAGTGGAGCTCATCATTTAGACAACGAGCACACAGTATTTGGAGAGGTTATTTCTGGATACGATACTATGGATAAAATTGCAAAAGTAAAAGTAGGTATAGATGAATGGCCTGTAAAAGATATTCCTATGACAATAACAGTGCTCGACTAATCATTCTCTAAAATCTTTGTTAATACTTCTGCAGGTAGCAATTTAGAAATTACCTCTAACTGCAAATTATCTATTGCTACATATTTCCATTCTGTTTCTCCGTCTAAAGATATTGCAATAATATTTTGGGCTACTTTTACCTTAAAAAACTTTGTTTTCTCATTAAAAGCCACATTTTTAACCCCATATTGCTGCTCAAATTTTAACTTTAGCGCATAAAGCAATCTATCATCTAAACCTAAAGCCTCGTCTTTTTCGTCTAGTATTCTTATTTTTTGGTCTCCAACAATATCTAAAATAGCGTAAAACTTATCTTTTGCTCTAAACACTTCAGATATTGACAAGACTTTTGGTAATTCCGATACAATTTGCATTTTAGGATTGTTAAAGGTAGCCTCCATTGTAGCAACCAACTGCTCTTTAGGAACTACTGTAAACAATTCTTCTGCAGTATAGTCTAAAGAAGCTGTAAACTTTTTATCTAACAACAATTGCTGCATGGTTAAAAAACGTTCTTTAATTAATTCGTTCTGTGCATTAACTTTAAAAACTGAAAACGCTAATAAGGTAAAAAGTAAGTAATTTTTCATGGACTTTTATATGTAAAATCTGCCAAATATATAAAATTAAACCTACACTAGATTTGAAATACTTATCATTGATAATTGAAATTGTAAAATGTATATTTGCACCTCAAATTTTGTAGATGAGTTTTTTAAAAGAAATTGCACGTAGAAGAACTTTTGGTATTATTTCTCACCCAGATGCAGGAAAAACTACGTTAACTGAAAAGTTGCTTTTATTTGGAGGTGCTATTCAAGAAGCAGGTGCTGTTAAGAATAATAAAATAAAGAAAGGAGCTACATCAGACTTTATGGAAATAGAACGCCAAAGAGGAATTTCTGTAGCTACCTCTGTACTAGCATTTATTTACAAAGACAAAAAAATTAATATCCTAGACACTCCTGGTCATAAAGATTTTGCCGAAGATACTTTTAGAACATTAACTGCTGTAGATAGTGTTATTGTAGTTATTGACGTCGCTAAAGGTGTAGAGCCACAAACTGAAAAGTTAGTAGAAGTTTGTAGAATGAGAAGCATACCTATGCTTGTATTTATAAACAAATTAGATAGAGAAGGTAAAGATGCTTTTGACTTGTTAGATGAAGTTGAGCAAAAATTAGGTTTAAAAGTAACCCCTATGAGTTTTCCTATTGGAATGGGTTACGATTTTAAAGGAATATATAATATCTGGGAAAAAAAATTAAATCTTTTTTCTGGAGACAACAAACAAACCATCTCAGAGGGTATTGAATTTGATGATTTATCAAACCCTGATTTAGATACTGCTGTTGGTGAAACTGCAGCAAACACTTTAAGAGAAGAAATTGAACTTATTAGTGAGGTATACCCGAACTTTAAACAAGAAGCATATTTAAAAGGTGAATTACAACCCGTATTTTTTGGCTCTGCCTTAAATAATTTCGGTGTTAAAGAATTATTAGATGCTTTTATAGGAATTGCACCTTCTCCTCAGCCTAAAAAAGCAGAAGAACGCTTGGTAGATTCTAAAGAAACTAAAATGACAGGCTTTGTGTTTAAAATTCATGCAAACATGGATCCAAAACATAGAGATAGACTCGCATTTATAAAAGTAGTTTCTGGAACTTTTAAAAGAAACGCACCTTATTTACACGTAAGAAATGGCAAAAAAGTAAAATTTTCTAGTCCTAATGCCTTTTTTGCGGAAAAAAAAGAAATTGTAGACGAATCGTACCCAGGAGATATTGTAGGTATTCATGATACTGGGAGCTTTAAAATTGGAGATACCTTAACAGAAGGAGAAGATTTAAACTTTAGAGGTATTCCAAGTTTTTCTCCAGAACACTTTAGGTATGTGAATAATGCAGATCCTATGAAATCTAAACAACTATATAAAGGTTTAGACCAATTAATGGATGAAGGTGTTGCACAACTATTTATTTTAGAAATGAATGGTAGAAGAGTTATTGGTACAGTTGGTGCGTTACAATTTGAGGTAATACAATACAGACTAGAACATGAATATGGTGCAAAATGTACCTATGAGAACTTAAATGTTCATAAAGCCTGCTGGGTGGAAGCAAAAGACCCAAAAAGCGAAGAGTTTAAAGAATTTAAAAGAGTAAAACAGCGTTATTTAGCCAAAGACAAACAAGATCAGTTGGTTTTCTTAGCAGACTCTGAATTTACCATTCAAATGACACAAAGTAAATACCCCAATGTTAAACTACATTTTACGAGTGAGTTTAAAGATTGATATTTATGAAAAAAACAGTATTTATAACCCTAATTTTATTTGCTTTAAAAGGAGTTTCTCAAGAATCTAACTTCTTTACCTTAAAAGGAAAAGAACTCCATAATAACATACGATTAAACTACACTTTAGTAAACCAACCTATAGATAAAGTAAGCTATAATTTACAACCAACTATGGGATTTGTAGGATTAAACTACAATCTTCCATTAACAGACTGGTTGTATACAGGCGCAGGTTTTCATACAGCAATTACTGGTGATCAGGGAGGTTTATTTACACTTGGAGTTAACTTAGGTGTTAATTTTAAACTGTATAAAAAACTCTATTTTGATGCAAACATTCACTTTGGTGGTGGTGGTGGTTATAGAAGTTTGGTAAATGGTGGTGGAATCTTATATCCTAGTGCTGGCTTACAATATAAATCAGAAAAATATTCGTTTGGTGTACAATATGGGTATGTAAATTTCTTTACGGGAATTCAAAAAAGTGATAATGTTTCTTTTTTTGTAGAAATACCTACCACACTAAGAACCACCTCTTACGCTAATGCACAAAAATCGTTTACAGTAAAAAATACAGATAAAGATGCCTTCTGGCAAAAGCCAGCTGTAAAAAGTGTGCAACAAGTTACGTTTGATTACTTTTTTCCATTTGGAAATTCTAGAACAGACGCAAGTACCAACCCAAGATACCAACAAATAAACAATACACTTTCTATTTTAGGTTTCGAATACCAAAAATATGTAACGCATAATACATTTATTTACGCACAAGTAGACGCAATGTATGGCGGTTTAACAGCTGGTTTTATGGATTTGTTTTTTGGTGTCGGAAAAAACTTTATAGAAACAAGATATATAAACTTTTTTGCTAAAATGGGAATTGGAGCAGCTGGAGGAAGAATTTATCCTGAGGGAGGTTTAACCATGTACCCAAATGCTGGTCTCGATTTTAAAATTACCGAAAAATTTGGCCTAAGTGTTCACGGAGGCTACCATAAGGCAATTGGTGGCATTGCAAGTTTCCAAGCGTATACAGCAGGATTTAGCTTAAAATATTATGGATTAAGTGGTGGTACAACTACCCCTTTTACCCAACAAAAAGTAAACAAGATAAGAACGCAAGGAATTCAAATTATGGTTCAAAACCAAACCTATTTTGACGTTGCAAAATTCGGAATTCCAAATAGCGACTTACAACTTATTGGAATAAAACTAGCGTACGACATAAAGAAAAGAATTTATTTAGCAGGTGAAGCCTCTTTTGCTTATGAAGGTAAGTCAGGGGGTTATGCCCATGGTCTTTTCGGATTAGGAATAAAAAGTAATCCTTTTTTTAAGGAAAAAGTTACTACTTTTGTAGAGTTTGCTGCAGGAGTTTCTGGAGGTGGTAGAGTAGATTCTGGAGAAGGAGTTTTACTAAGACCAACAGTAGGTTTAAATTACCTTGCAAACAAAGAGCTTTCATTTCAAGTATCTGGAGGGCAAATGTGGTCTCCTTTTGGCAATGTTAACGCAACAAACTTAACAATTGGATTGGCCTATGGCTTATCTATACTAAATTCAAAAAAGTAATAAAGATTAAAAATAAGAACAATGAATAACGGAATTTACGCAAAATTTACAACACCAAAAGGTGAAATACTAGTAGCATTAGAGCACCAAAAAGCACCTGGAACTGTAGGTAATTTTGTTGCCCTAGTAGAAGGAAACATGGAGAATAGTGCAAAACCACAAGGCACACCTTATTATGATGGGTTAAAGTTTCATAGAGTAATTCCAGATTTTATGATTCAAGGAGGTTGCCCTCAAGGAACAGGAACAGGAAACCCTGGTTATAAATTTGAAGATGAATTTCACTCAGACTTAAAGCACGATGCTCCTGGTAAATTAGCGATGGCAAATTCAGGGCCAGCAACTAACGGGAGTCAATTTTATATTACCCACGTACCTACTCCATGGCTAGATGGTAAGCATACCGTTTTTGGAACTGTTATTGAAGGACAAGATGTTGTAGATGCTATTGCACAGGGTGATGCAATAGAAAGTGTAGCAATTATTAAAGTAGGTAGTGAAGCAGAAAACTTTAATGCTATAGAGGCGTTTAGAAGCTTTGAAGGATCGAGAGAAAAAAGAGAAGCAGAAGAAAAAGCAAAACAAAAAGAATTATTAGATAGCGTTGCTGCTGGATATGATGAAACCGAAAGTGGTTTACGTTACAAAATTTTACAAAATGGAACAGGAAAACAAGCTACAAAGGGAGCTGGTGTTTCTGTACATTATAAGGGACAATTATTAGATGGTACTGTATTTGATTCTTCGTACAAAAGAAAACAACCAATAGATTTTAATGTAGGCGTTGGTCAGGTAATTTCTGGCTGGGATGAAGGCATACAGTTATTAAAAGTTGGTGATAAAGCCCGCTTTGTAATACCGTCTAATTTAGGGTATGGAGCACAAGGAGCTGGTGGTGTTATACCACCAAACGCAACGTTAATATTTGACGTAGAACTTATGGATGTCAAATAAATACGACTCAAAAAAGAAAAGAGAAATATCTATAAAAACCTTAAAATTCAATTTTTAAGGTTTTTATAGTTTTAATGTAGAATTATAGTTAATTTTAATAGTCTTAAATAAATTTAAGAACGTTATACCTTAATGTTTCTTAGTAAAAATAAATCTTCCCAAATTATAAAAAAAACAACCAATATAATCTGTATCTGGTCTTTGGTTTTTGTTTTTTTAGAAATAGGTTTTTGTTATATTTTTAATATCACCAATTATATTGAGGGGTATTACCTTGCATTTTTACTATTTTCAATCGCTTTTTTTCTTAACAAAGTCAACTATAATTTATTAGCAAGAATGCCAACACATTGAATTAGATGCACTTATAACTTCTTCAAAAAATCTAGTATCTAACATTTTAGAATATGACAATGAGTTGAATCAAACGAAGTTAGTTTTTGCTGATATTTCTAGTATTTTAAAAGAAAAAGAACTTCTTTATGACTTTAGTGCTAAAGAAAATAAATCTACAATTACTACAGTAATACCTAATGAATTCCCAATTATTAAAATTGATAAATTTAAATACGACCTTATATTAAACAATTTAAGTTTTAATGCTATAAAATTTACAGAAAACGATGAAATTAGTATAGAAGTTAACTATAAGGAAGTAGAAAATAATAAGATAGTATTGCATACCTCTGTGAAAGATACAGGAGTAGGAATATCTAAATCAAAAATTAAACAAATTTTTAACGAATTTAGCCAAGCAGATAAAAATACTTTCGAAAATTATGGAGGTAGTGGCTTGGGCTTATTTATAGTTAAAAACATTATTACGAATATGAATTCAGAAATTCATGTTAATAGTGAAAAAGGAAAAGGAAGTCATTTTTATTTTGATTTAATAGTAGAAAAAGGAACGTTAACCTAGGATTACAAGCAAAAAAAAAGCGCTTTAAAAGCACTTTTTTTTATGGATAATTTTATAGTTAAATTTTATTCGCTAGCCAATCACCAACTTCAGAAGTTCCATAGGATTTTCCGTTTTCAGATAAATCTTCAGTTACAATTCCTTGTTCTAAAGCACTATTTACAGCATCTCTAATGGCTTTACCTTCTTCTTGAAGACCAAAGTTTTCGAACATCATTGCTGCAGACAAAACAGTAGCCATAGGATTTGCGATATTTAAACCAGTAGCTTGTGGATAAGAACCATGTATGGGTTCAAACAAACCAATATCTGAACCTAAAGATGCACTTGGCATTAAGCCCATAGAACCAGAAATTACAGAAGCTTCATCTGTTAAGATATCTCCAAATAAATTTTCGGTAATTAAAACATCATAACTATTTGGCCATTGCACAAGTCTCATTGCAACCGCATCTACAAACTCATAAGATACCTCAACTTCTGGATACTCTTTTTCCATAGCTTGTACAGTTTCTCTCCATAAACGAGATGTTTCTAGAACATTAGCTTTATCTACACAACATAATTTTTTATCACGAGTCATGGCTAATTCAAAACCCTTCTTTGCCAGTCTTTGTACTTCAGCTCTTGTATAAACACAATTGTCAAAGGCAGTTTCACCTTCATCTCTTCTACCCTTTTCACCAAAATATATTCCACCTGTTAATTCACGTAAAAAAACCAAATCTGTACCTTCAATTCGTTCTCTTTTTAAAGGAGACTTATCTAATAATGATGGAAAAGTAAACGTTGGTCTAACATTCGCAAATAAACCAAGCTTTTTACGCATTTTTAATAAACCTTGCTCAGGTCTTACTTTTGCAGTTGGATCATTATCAAAACGTGGATGCCCAATGGCTCCAAATAATACAGCATCTGAGCTTACGCAAATTTCATGCGTTGCATCTGGATAAGGTTCTCCCACAGCATCAATGGCTGCTGCACCTGTTAAGGCTGGTTTCCAATTAATTTCATGATTAAACTTCTTTGCTATTGCATCAGAAACTTTTACTGCTTGATCTATAACTTCAGGACCTATTCCATCTCCTGCTAATAAGGCTATATTTAATTTCATTTTCTGTTTTGGCTTTTGGCTCTTGACTTTTGGATCTTAGCTAAATGCTAATTACTAAAAGCAAATAGCTTTTTTTAAATAATATTCAACATTTTCTCTGTGGCTTTTATTGCAGATACTGTTTGATCTGAATCTAAACCATGAGTAACAAATTCTTTATTTTGGCTACTCCAAGTAATGATTGTTTCACATAATGCATCAGAATTACTTCCAGGAGGAATTCTAACAGCATAATCAATCAACTTTGGCAACTCTTTTTTACTGTGTGTTTTATAAAGCTTTTTTAAGGCGTTCATAAAGGCATCAAACTGCCCATCTCCTTGTGCATGCGCTTCATACAAAACACCTTCTACTCTTAACTGTAGAGTTGTAGATGGTTTTAAACCCCTTGCATGCCCTAAAACATAATTTTCTACAACTACTCTTTTTTCTATAGTGTTAGAATCTAAAACATCGGAAATAATGTATGGTAAATCTTCTTGAGAAACAACCTCCTTCTTATCTCCTAGTTCTATAATTCTTTGTGTAACTTTTTTTAGCTCATCATCATTTAAACTTAAGCCTAAATCTTGTAGGTTTTTTTGAATGTTTGCTTTTCCTGATGTTTTACCTAATGCGTATTTACGTTTTCTACCAAAACGTTCAGGCATTAAATCATTAAAATATAGGTTATTTTTATTATCTCCATCTGCATGAATACCAGCTGTTTGCGTAAATACATTTGCACCAACAATAGGCTTATTTACAGGTATTCTAAAGCCTGAAAAAGTTTCTACTAACTTACTTACTTTGTTTAAAGCTTTTTCATTAACATTTACAGAGACTTCATCACTCAAAAAATCGTTTATTACTGCAATTGCACTTGCAATTGGTGCATTTCCTGCACGTTCACCCATTCCATTTACTGTTAAATGTAAACCATGAGCACCTGCTTTAATCGCATTCATAACATTTGCAACACCTAAATCATAATCATTATGACCATGAAAATCGATATGTAATGTTGGATACTTCTGATGAACTTCTGCAATAAAATTAGTGGTTTCTTCTGGTGTTAAAACACCTAAAGTATCTGGTAAAAGAACTCTTTCTATATGTTGAGTTTGTATAAAATCTAAATATTGAAAAACATATGCCTTAGAATTACGCATTCCATTAGACCAATCTTCTAAGTAAACATTAGTTTGTATACCGTTTTTAGCTGCTAAGTCTATAGTAGCTTTTATATCTGAAAAATGTTGTTCTGGTGTTTTTTTAAGTTGATGAGTTAAATGATTTAAAGAGCCTTTAGTTAGTAAATTCTGAACTTTTGCCCCAGAATCTAACATCCAATCTATAGATTTACCACCATCAACAAAGGTTAAAACTTCAATCTTACCTAAAACATCTTCTGAAGCAGCCCAAGTTGTAATTTTTTGAACAGCTTCTAACTCACCTTTAGAAACACGTGCTGAGGCTATCTCTATTCTATCAACCTTTAATTCTTCTAATAAAAGTTTGGCAATTGTTAGCTTTTCTGAAACTGAAAAAGATACTCCAGAGGTTTGTTCTCCATCTCTAAGAGTAGTATCCATTATTTCAATATTTCTTACAGCCATTACAATAATTTAGAAATGAATTAAAATGGTCTTGTTTTGGCAAATACAGAGATTTCATCTTCGATATTTTTTAAATAATCGATATCATCAAAACCATTTAACATATTGTCTTTTTTATAAGTATTGATTTCAAACGATTCTGATTCGCCTGTAGCAACTAAAGTAACAGTTTGTTTTGGTAAGTCTACTTTAATCTCTGTGTTAGGATTCGCCATAATAGCATCAAATAATGTATTGGCAAAGTTTTCTGAAACTTGCACAGGTAGCACCCCAACGTTTAAACAGTTATTTCTAAAAATATCTGCAAAGAAGGACGAGATTACGCATCGTAATCCAAAATCATATACAGACCAAGCTGCATGTTCTCTAGAAGAGCCTGAACCAAAGTTTTTACCACCTACTAATATTTTAGAACCTGCATAAATTTCTTTGTTTAAAGGAAAATCTGCCTTTGGTGTTCCATCTTGATTGTATCTCCAATCTCTAAAAAAATTATCTCCAAAACCAACTCTTTCTGTCGCCTTTAAAAACCGAGCAGGAATTATTTGATCTGTATCTACATTTTCAATTGGTAATGGATATGCTGTGCTTGTTAAAACGTCGAATTTATCGTAAGCCATTGTTTTTATGCTTTTAGCCTTTAGCTTTTAGCTGTTGGCAATAGTTTATAATTTTAAGCTAATGGCTCATTGCCAAAAGCTAACAGCCATTATGCTGTTAATATTGTTCTTGGGTCTGTTACTACACCTTCTACTGCAGATGCTGCAGCTACAAGTGGAGAAGCTAATAATGTTCTGGATCCTGGACCTTGCCTACCTTCAAAATTTCTATTAGAAGTAGATACTGATAATTTACCTGAAGGTATTTTATCATCATTCATGGCTAAACAAGCAGAACAACCTGGTTCTCTTAAAACAAAACCAGCATTTTCTATAATTTTATCTAAACCTTCTTCTTTTATTTGATCTACAACTTTATGTGAACCAGGAACTAACCAAGCAGTAACATTATCTGCTTTTTTGCGCCCTTCTACAATAGAACAAAAAGCTCTAAAATCCTCTATTCTACCATTTGTACAAGAACCTAAGAATACAAAATCAATTTCTTTACCTAGCATTGCATCTCCTTCATCAAAATTCATGTAGGCTAAAGACTTCTTGTATGATTTTGCGCCACTATCTGTATAATCAGAATTTGGAATTG
>Ga0209136_1002698_pt1 | contig 10580 bp, 6 predicted proteins | sample SaaInl0LU_22_DNA_FD_184640 | JGI IMG/M metagenome (GOLD analysis project Ga0209136, IMG submission 184640) | Marine microbial communities from expanding oxygen minimum zones in the Saanich Inlet - ESP_90LU_22_DNA (SPAdes) (version 2) | ecosystem: Environmental > Aquatic > Marine > Intertidal zone... | reverse complement strand
TACTAAAAGAGACAAAGCATTTCGGTTTCCAAGCAAATAGTCTGAAACTAATTGGCTGTCAGTGAGAACTGTAGCGTTAAAGTTATTGGATTGTGTATTATTTAAAACAGTACGCATAGGATACAAATTAGACACAAATTAATAGTGTCCCTAAAAAATTATGGGACTAGAAAAAATTCATGATGGTTAAAAGTATCCGTGTTTTATAGGCTAACAATTAAATATTACACTCAAATATATTAAAAAAATATAGTAAATCACTTATCTTTAAAACTTAATTGTTTTTGAAACATTCTCCTATACTTCCTATGACCCTGAATACTAAAACACCCTATAAAAACCTAGAAGAAATAGACCCTAAAAAGAATATCATCATTAAAGGGGCCAAATTACACAACTTAAAAAATATAGATGTTGTACTTCCTAGAAATAATTTCATAGTAATCACAGGTCTCTCAGGCTCAGGAAAATCTTCTCTAGCTTTTGACACCCTATACGCAGAAGGACAAAGAAGGTATGTGGAAAGTTTGTCTGCTTATGCCAGACAATTTTTGGGGAAATTAGACAAACCTCAAGTAGACTACATTAAGGGAATTGCCCCAGCAATTGCCATAGAACAAAAAGTAAACACTAGCAATCCTAGATCTACAGTGGGGACTTCTACTGAAATTTACGACTATCTTAAGTTATTATTCGCTAGAATAGGGAAAACGTATTCGCCCATCAGTGGAAAGGAAGTTAAGAAACACTTGGTGTCAGATGTTATCCATCACATTAAAACATTCCCTCTAAAGCATAAATTATTGCTTTTGGCTCCCATTGAAGTACCCAAAGACAAAGACCCTGTAAAAATGGTCCAATTGTTTTCAAAACAAGGTTTTGCAAGGATAGAGGTCAAAGGGGAAGTGATTCGAATTTCATCAGAAATTACCAAGCTTCCAAATAAGTTTAATCTAGTGGTAGACAGAATAGTTACCGCAGATGATGAAGATTATTTCAATAGGCTCGCTTCCGCTATTGAAGCTGCATTTTTTGAAGGCAAAGGGCACTGTATTGTCAGAGATTTAAACACTAAAGAAACAGTAGATTTTAGCAATCTTTTTGCTCTAGACGGACAAGAATTTACCATACCTTCTCTACACCTATTCAGTTTTAATAATCCCTACGGAGCATGTGATGCCTGTGAAGGATATGGAGATATTATGGGCATAGATCCAGATCTGGTTATTCCCAATACAGGCTTATCTATCTATGAAAATACCATTGCGCCCTGGAGAGGAGAAAGCATGAGTAAGCACAAAGACAAGCTCATTGAAAACGCTGCAGCGTCTAATATACCCATTCACAAGCCTTGGTTTGAATTATCTGAGACGCAAAAAGAATTGGTTTGGAATGGCAATAAAACCTTTAAGGGAATTCATTCTTTTTTCCAGACACTAGAAGAAAAAAGCTATAAAATTCAAAATAGGGTCATGCTCTCTAGATATAGAGGGAAAACAATTTGTAATAAATGCCAAGGTGCTAGGCTTAAAAAAGAATCATTTTATGTCCAAGTTGGTGGAAAACATATTGGCGAATTGGTCGCAATGCCAATAGACAAGCTGCAATTGTTTTTCAATCAATTAACACTGAGTAAAATCGACACAGATATTTCTAAAAGAATTTTAGCAGAGATACACAGTAGGCTTTCTTTCTTGAGCCAGGTAGGATTAAACTACCTTACTTTAAATAGAAAATCCAATACATTGTCTGGAGGAGAAAGTCAGCGAATTAACCTAGCAACCTCTTTGGGGAGTAGTTTGGTGGGATCCATGTATATTTTAGATGAGCCCAGTATAGGCTTGCACCCAAAAGACACTACAAACTTAATTGAAGTACTCAAACGCTTAAGAGACCTTGGAAATACAGTCATAGTGGTAGAGCACGATGAAGATATTATGAAAGCTGCAGACCTTGTTTTTGACATTGGTCCTGAGGCTGGAACACTAGGAGGAGAATTGGTGGCGCAAGGGACCCTCAAGGAACTATTAAAAACAAATACCCTCACTGCCCAATATTTAGATGGTAGAATGGAAATTCCACTACCAAAAAAAAGAAGGAGTTCTGATCAATACGTAAAAATTAAGGGCGGTAGAGAACACAACCTTCAAAACATAGACCTTACTATTCCCTTAGGAATGCTCACCATCATTACAGGGGTTTCGGGATCCGGAAAATCTACCTTAGTTAAAAAATTACTCTATCCCATTGTTCAGAAGGAACTTGGAGGATTTGGAATGAAAATTGGTCAGCACAGCAGTTATGAGATGCAGCATAAAAATCTTAAACATGTAGAGTATATAGACCAAAACCCCATTGGAAGGTCTTCAAGATCTAACCCGGTAACCTATCTAAAGGCTTATGACGATATTAGGGCTATTTTTTCAAAAGCACCTATGAGCAAACTCAGGGGTTTCCTACCCAAACATTTTTCTTTTAATGTAGAAGGAGGACGTTGTGAAAAATGTAAGGGAGAAGGAGAAATCACTGTTGAAATGCAGTTTATGGCAGATGTGCACCTAGGGTGCGATGCCTGTGAGGGTAAAAGATTCAAAAAAGAAGTCTTAGAAGTGAAATTTCACGACAAGTCCATCTTTGATGTACTGCAAATGACTGTTTCAGACGCATTGGCATTCTTTAAACTTCATGGAGAAAACAAACTCTGCCAAAAGATTCAAGCGCTTGAAGATGTTGGACTGGGGTATGTGGCTTTGGGTCAATCCTCCTCTACCCTATCTGGTGGAGAAGCACAACGTATAAAACTGGCCTCATTTTTAGTAAAGGGCAATACCAAAGACAAGACCTTATTTATATTTGACGAGCCCACAACCGGGCTTCACTTTCATGACATTAACCGCTTGTTAGGGGCCTTTAATGCCCTTTTAGACAAAGGGCATTCCATGGTGGTTATTGAACATAATATTGATTTGATCAAGTGTGCAGATCATATTATTGACCTAGGTCCTGGTGGTGGAATCCATGGAGGGCAAGTTATTGCCCAAGGCCCCCCAGAAGTTTTGGTCAAAGATAAGAACTCTGTCACCGCAGCTTATTTAAAAGAGAAATTGTAATATAAGTCTGTTAAAACAGCCTCTTTTTGCCCCTATTCACAAGGCCGTTAAAAGTTGCCGATATGTTGGAAAAATACAGTAATCCAACGTAAATAATTGCTGTGAAAAGGGTATTTACTACAATAGACATATACCTATTTTCTAGGTTTGGGATCCATTGGGCCAATGTAAAAGAAACTGTGATAATAATCAATAAGTAAGCGGTTCCTTTACTAAAAGGGTGCATACTATACTTAACATTCACATAAATTACTTTGGCGGTGTCGTAGAAAGTAATCGCTAAAAAAGAAGCTATTGCAGCGCCCATTATACCAAACTTTGGAATAAATAAATAATTTAAAACTACCGTCATAAATGCTAAAAATAGCCCAAATCGCAAAATGCTTTTATAATAAGGAGAGTTAAATAAAATGGCATTGTTATTCCCTAGCAATGCGTCGCAAAATTTGCTGGAACCAATTAACAACACTAAGACCGTGGTACCTCCATATGCTTGGGGAATAAACTTATAAATGGTCTCCAAGTTAACGGCTAAAAGTAACAAAACACCTCCCGCTGTCATCCCTAAATTCAAGGAACTTTGCTTGTAGAGTGATTGTAAACCTTTAAAGTCATTGTCATGAAGTAATCTAGCCGTAATAGGCGCCGTTATTTGATACATAGACCGAGCTGGAACACCCACTATAGTGGCCATAAAAACAGCTACTGTATAAAAAGCCACTTGATCAATATTGACAAATGTATAAATCATAAGCTTGTCTATTTCCAAAATGACAACGGCTGCAGTTCCCCCTAGGAACATAAACAAACTGTAATTTAAATAAGACTTTAACTTCTCTGGACGTCTAAAAGAAAAGGAAATGTCACAGTTGCGCCAGAGGTAAACATACATCACTATTGCCCTTAAAAAATGAATTCCTACCAAAAACACAAAAAAATGCTCTAGCGTAAGCCAATCAAAATAAAGACCTATTAGACCCAATGCAATACAAAACCTGTGAAATATTTCTTTGAGGATATTACCAAAGGCAGTCTTTAAGACCATCCTTGCCTGAGCATAGCCAATCTCGAAATAAGTCATTCCAATACCTATGCCAAGAATGTGCCAAGAATAAGGAGCCACATAAGCGTATTTTTGAAGTAAAAATGGAAATACACCAGACCTAAAAAAAAGTACAAAAACAAAAGCTATAAAAATGAAAAGCAAGGGGAAATACAATGAAAAAGCGTTGAGTCTAGCAGACTCTTCAGCAGAAGTATTTTTATGATAAAATTTAATGATCGTATTGGGGAGTCCAAAAAGAAACAAAGGCAATAGTAAAGTAGCTACAGAGAGCTGAATGGATAAAAGCCCATAAGAAGACACCGGTAAAATACGGGTGTACAACACCAAGGTGTTTATTGCCCCTAGTCCAAAGCCCAAATAAGTGCTTATGGTATTTTGAATGGATTGCCTTACCACTACCCCCATATTAAGATCGCTTCAAATTTTTTATGATTTTAGACAATTCTTCCGTTAAATTTTTACGCTCATATTTGCGTAAATTTGGATTAATTTCAGTAGAAATTACTGTCCCTGCATTAAATCTAGTCTTTATAAAAGATTTAACCATGGCCTTGTCTTGATAAGTCCTAAGGGCATTAAAATCATTTTCAGGAAGTAGCTGTGCTACATCCCAATCCTGTGGACCAATAGCTAGTATAGGTCGCAAAGATTGGAGGTATTCAAAAATTTTACCTGGTATAATCCCTTTATGCGCTTCAGAGTCAATTTCAATAAGCAACAATAAATGAGCGGTATATTGCTGCTTTCTCGCTTCATCATGAGAAATATACCCGTGAAAATTACAATAAGATGCTAAGCCATGAGCGGCAATAGTTGCTTTTACTTCATCACTCACCAAGCCAACAAAATCTAGACTGAGTTGGGCCGCAAATAATTTATTTTCTGTAACCAATTCCTCTATGGCCTCCCAAAGAATTTTTGGATTTCTCTTAGAGAGTAAAGACCCAATATGAACCAGGCTAAATTTATTTTCCTCGGGACTTATTAGCGACGCGTTCTCAAATGGTTCAAATCCATTGGTAATGACCGTTATTGGAGTGGTAGTTTTTTTTGAAAAAAGGGCTTTAGTAGTGTAACTGGTTGTTAAAATCGTGTGTGCAGATTGTAAAACGGTTCTTTCTAGCCTTAAATGCTTCTTCTGAGCCCAGGGCGTCATATATAAATCATTGTGATAGCCTATGGTGGTCCATGGATCTCTAAAGTCTGCAATCCACTTAAGTTTTGCATGAATCTTAACCAATTCATTAGCAATAAGATGCATGCTATGTGGTGGACCCGTAGATATGATGGTCTCTATACCCTGCTCATTAATATACTGTGACAAAAAGGCTATTGAAGGAGTTACCCAGGAAACCCGCGCATCTGGAATAAAGAAATTACCTCTGACAAACCGCATAAAACGCTCCAATAAACTCGGTTTGTTTTCTTGAATCAAACCTTGGCTCAATTGTTGGGTCTTTTTTTTAAACAACCAAGAAATCCATTTATAAGGTTCGGAAATGGGTCTTTTAATTAGAACGACTTCTTTGGGTAAATCTTCTGTCAAAGACTGATCTACAATAGGGTATTGCGGGTTTTCAGGAACATAAACTACTGGAGTTATACCAAATGAAGGCAAATGTCTTACAAAATGAAACCACCGCTGTACTCCTGGACCACCAGCTGGAGGCCAGTAATAGGCTATCAACAATACCTTAGGATTGGTATTGATGTTTACTTGGTTGTTCCTCTTTTCTTCCATTGGGTTAATCCTTAAACAATCAGTAGCTATTGAATAGACTTTGCTTTAATTCCGAAATAAATTCCTACGCCAATCATGAGTATAAATATAACATAACTTGAAAGGGCTATTCTGCTGCTCTTGTAAACTACCTCAGGCTTATATTCAAAAACTATTTTATGTGAACCTTCAGGTACCTCTATACCCCTTAAAGCATAGTTCACTTTTTTTATGGGCACCAACTCCCCATCTACACTTGCTGTCCAACCAGATGGATAATGCATTTCCGAAAAAACAGCAAAGCCCCTATCCGAATGATTGGACTGGTAAAGCATTCGATTGGGACTGTAGGAGATTAAATCAATAGACGGTATTATTTCTTGATCATTTAATGAATTATTAGGTGAATTATCCTCTTTTGAAGGGCCTATAATATAGGCTCCACTAGTAGTATTGGACTGAATTAAACCATTTTCTTTAAAAATTTCTACATCACTCAAAAGCAAGCTTGCCTGAGATTTTGTATTTAATTCATTCAGTCCTTGCAACCAATCGTTGTGGTCTTTAGCACCCACCAATTCTTTTACAAACCAAGCATTCCCATTAGCATTTTGATTAATGGCCAAACTTGGGGTGCCGGTTTCAGAAGGCTGGATAACGTACTTTACATTTAACATGTGTAAAATTTCCAAATGACTTTGGTAAATATGAAATTCAAATAGGTCTTCTATTGCTCTAGGCTTGGCCGCATGGTAACCCCCTATTGATTTATGGAAATAGGAAGTTCTAGCCCCGTTAATACCCTCTGACATGTCATAAACACGGTAAATAGTCGTGTCTTTTAAGATCTCTTTATCTATGGCATTAGCTGTAAATGGTTTAGTCACTTTTGCTGCAGAAACAAAATTATCTGCGTTTACATAGCGCTTGGCTACACCAATTAGATCTATGAGAATAACAATACTCACTAAAGCTAGTATTTTGAGTAGACTCCACTGCTTTTTAATTCCCCACCATAAACCACCGAGGAGTATTGAAAGTAACAGAAAAGATCGAATTAAGTCTGACCTCAAGGCAAAAGCCCGGTCTTTTTGAATGACCTCTAAAAGTGCATCGCCATACATGGCGGCTAATTGAGCATCTGAGTTCCCTTGATAATCTAATATAAAACTCACTCCAAATATAAGTGTTAATAGTACCGCAAAAACAGCTGCCGCGAGTCTGATCGCTTTTAATTTATCTAATTCCTTTAGGTCTTTTTTGACCAATAAGTAGTTCAAACCAATACTAGCTAAAGCAGGCACACATAGTGCCACAATTACTTGAATGGATGAAACTGCTCTAAATTTGTCATACAAAGGGAAATAATCAATCATTAGATCCGTGAGTGGCATAAAAAACTTACCCCAAGAAAGCATGAGGGTGAATAATGCCCCAATTAAAAAAACCCAACGAAGCTTATTTTTATACAATATAAAACCAATAAAAAATAAGGCAACAATACTAATACCTAAGTAAGCAGGACCAGATGTCGGGGGCTGTGGACCCCAATAAAGCGGTAGATTACTAGAAAAATCCAATGCATTGCTAGCAGAGACACCCTGGGCTATTAAAAATTCATAGGTATTTGACTCTTTTCCTAGTGATTCTTTAAATGAGCCCCCTGTAAGTCTTGGAACCATTAAGTTTAATGACTCTAACGGACCATAGGAATAATAGGTTATATAGTCTTTATCCAGTCCTGAACTAGGGCCTTTCAGGCTGCCATCTGGTGCAATTGTCACTGGAGAGGGTCCTCTAGTACTCCAATCTGCATATTCCTTCGTAGAGAGTAACATGGAGGCATTCATCCCAATACCAAGCAGTACCGCAAAGAGTAATATGCCCACTGTTTTAAAAAATGATTTGAGCTGTTTTTCTTTAAAAGCAAACCATAAGAAAACAATTCCTAAAATGAGCACCAACAGCATAAAGTAAAAAGTCATTTGAACATGGTTGGCTACAATTTCTAAACCCATAGCAAGGGCTGTTACACCAAATCCCAACCAATATTTTTTATCAAATGCCCATAAAATACCAGCCAAAACCATGGGCATATAACCCAAAGCATGGGCTTTGGCGTTGTGCCCTACTCCTAATATTATGATAAAATACGTGGAAAAACCATAAGCTAAAGCACCTAACACAGCGATCCTGTAGTCAATTTTAAGGCTACAGAGCAGCAAATAAAAACCTAAAAAGTACAGGAATAAATAATCTGCCGGACGGGGAAGAAAACGAATTGCCCTGTCTAGGGATTTTATTAAATTATTAGGAAATTGCGCCCCTAATTGAAAGGTAGGCATACCCCCAAAAGCACTGTTTGTCCAATAAGGCTCCGCTCCATTTTGTGACCTAAAGTCATTTTGCTCTTTAGCCATTCCTGTGTATTGAACTATATCTGATTGTTCAATTTGTTTGTCTTGCAACACAGGATAAAAAAAAGAAACAGAAACAAATGCAAAAAGGAAAAGCACCCCAAACCCTTTTAAGATGCTGTATAATGTGGCTTTGTCAATAAAATTATTCATGCCCTAAGTTATTCAATTTCTTCAAAATCTATATACTCCCCAACGGGTGTTTTTTCTTTGGCAATAGGGGGCTTTTTTGAAGTATCCTGCTGCGGTGCTGCTCCTTGATTTTCTGCAAAACCAGTGAAAGAATCATTCATTTTTTTCTGTAATCTTTTTAAGGCAAATGCCATGATTTTAGGGGCAAATAATCTCAAAAGCCATTTAAAAACATAAAACCCCAACAGTATATAGAGAAGTGTACTTAAAAAACCCATTATCTTTATTAAATTTATCCAAAAATACAATTCTACAACTGCACAAAAGCTTGTGTGGGATTAAAATAATCTTAAAATGCATAAAAAACCCATATTTCAAAGCCCATCAATACTTAAAATGAGCTTGTTTATCCTTGGGTTCCTGTTCAGTATTTGTGGTTTTTCACAATACACAGATATTATAAACTCCAACAATCCAGGAAATAGTACAGGGGCATATAGTGTGGGTAAAAGGGTGTATCAGATAGAAAGTGGTTTTAGTGTTGATCGGTTAAGAGGTGAGGCCTTCAAATCCGAATCTCTTTTTAATAATGGAAACTTGGCCTTAAGAGTAGGGCTATTTTCAGAGGCCTTAGAACTTATATATGAGGGATCCTACACTATGGAGTTTTCTACCAGCCCAATTCCAGGGGGTAAAATTGGTATTGACCAAGGATTCACCTCAAATAGAATTGGCGCAAAAATCATGCTGTTCGATCCATTTAAAAATCCTGACAATAGACCCATTAATGTATATAGTTGGAAAAAGAACAACGGATTTAGGTGGCGAAATATCTTACCTGCTGTAGCCCTTTATGCTGGGGCAAATATAAGTCTAGAACAAAGTCTATACTTGAAGGACAATCCCTCTATAGTACCTAGGATTATGGTTGTTACTCAAAGCCATTTAACCCCAAAAATGGTGCTCATACTCAATGGGATTTACGACTTTATTGGCTCGGAATCTTTAAAAGAAAAAACAGTCATTGCGTCGCTTTCCTATGCTATTAAAAGAAAATGGAGTGTATTTGTAGAAGGTCAATACAGCATATTTGCTAACTCAGAAGAGCAAATTATCCGCACAGGCGGTGCTTTCTTGTTTAGAAAGAACCTCCAATTTGATCTTTATACCGGAATAAACTTTCAAAATGAACCCTCTAGGGAAATCATTGGGCTTGGATTTTCTTACAGGTTAGACAGGCATTAACACCAAAAGATTCCAAAAATTAATTCAAAAATGATACATGATAGAAATTAGAGAAGCTATTGGAAAGAAAGGAATCAAAGACTTTGTTTGTTTTCCATTCTCTTTATACAAAGACAATCCGTATTGGGTGCCTCCTATTATTAAAGATGAAATGGAGGTTTTTGATCCTTTAATTAACCCTGTTTTTAAAACCGCTCAAGCACGTTTTTTCTTAGCCTATAGGAATGGTGAAATTGTAGGCAGGGTGGCGGCTATGATCAACTGGATTGAGGTGAATGAGCAAAAAATAAAGAAAATGCGCTTTGGTTGGATGGATTTTATAGACAACAAAGAAGTCTCTAAAGCACTCATCGAAAAAGTAGCCCTGATTGGTCGTGAACACGAATTAACCTATATGGAGGGTCCAGTAGGTTTTTCTAACCTAGACAAGGTTGGTTGTCTTATTGAAGGTTTTGATCATATTGGTACTATGATAACCTGGTATAACCACCCGTATTACGCATCACATTTTGAATCATTAGGATTTGTCAAGGAAAAGGAATATATGGAAAATATCTTTCCATTTAGCAATATAGATCCAAGCCTTTTTAATAAGGCGCAGGAACTCATTAAGAGACGTTATAAGCTCAGAGCGCTTAATTTCACAAAGACTAAAGATATTTTACCTTATGCAGATAAAATGTTCGATTTGTTCAATGAAAGCTACGCAAATTTATCTTCATTTGTGCCAATCACAAAGGTGCAAAAGTCGTTTTTCACTAAGAGATACTTGTCTTTCATTAATCCAGAATTTATAAAATTTGTGTTTGATGAGGAAGACAACTTAGTGGCCTTTGCCATTCTAATGCCTTCCTTTTCAAAAGCCTTACAAAAAGCCAATGGACGTTTAT
>Ga0209136_1002694_pt1 | contig 10598 bp, 9 predicted proteins | sample SaaInl0LU_22_DNA_FD_184640 | JGI IMG/M metagenome (GOLD analysis project Ga0209136, IMG submission 184640) | Marine microbial communities from expanding oxygen minimum zones in the Saanich Inlet - ESP_90LU_22_DNA (SPAdes) (version 2) | ecosystem: Environmental > Aquatic > Marine > Intertidal zone... | reverse complement strand
AGCTATTTTGGCCGAAAAATTAGGATGTAAAGAGGCAGTTGCTATCGACATTGATGAATGGGCTTTTACCAACACAATTGATAATATTGAACTAAATAATTGCAAGAAAATTAGCGTTGAAGAAGGCGGAGCAGAATTACTCATCGAAGCAGAAAAATACGACATTGTATTGGCCAATATAAATCGCAATATCTTGACGAACGATATGCACAAGTATGTCGCAAGTATGAAAGATAATGCAACGATTTACATGAGTGGGTTTTACACTTCTGATGTCGATATTTTATCCGAAACTGCCGTTGCCAATGGCTTAGAATTTATAAATCAACAAGAACGCGAAGGGTGGGCAATGGTTCAGTTTAAGAAATGTTAAGTTCTTGTAAAACAACGAATACCATGAAAAACTTCCTTACTTTCTTCTTTGTAGTTGCATTTTCTTCACTGATTGCACAAGTCACCGAATTCAGTTCGATTTCTAGTGAATTTCCCGAAGACGTGGAGAATTTCATCAAAATCTACGACAAATCTTTGGCGAAGGAATATGCGAAAGATTTAGAAGAAGTTTGGCAAGTTTACCCCGAAACTCAAAAACAAGTAGTAATCGCATTGGCGAATAAAATGCTGGAGAAAAAACTAAGGTTAAGGCCCCATTTTCTTCACTATTTTTCTTCCATTACCAGTTTTGCTCAGACTTCCAATTACAATCAAGAAAGTTTCGACAATTGGTCGGATGTTGTTGCTCGATTACTAGAATCAAGAAATAAGAAAAGGTTTGAGGATTTTATTGAGTTTTCAGATCCTTTTTTTAAAAATCTTACTCTTTCAAAAAGTACCTCAGTAAACTGGCAGCTAACTGGAGGATATTCGTTTTATGAGAAAAATGGTGGTTTTGTGAAGGTGGAGAAAGCAAAAATAGTGGGTTTTGCTAAGAATGACAGTTCGGTCATTTACGATGCCAGTGGAGTATTTAATGTGACTACCCAATCCTTTTTCGGAACGGAAGGAACGGTAACTTGGGAGCGAGTTGAATTTCCAAAAGATAAAACTTATGCTCAATTGTCATCCTATCGAATCAATATGAAAAGTGCGGGTTACGATGCCGATTCAGTGTTGTTGCACTCTCCTTATTTCAAAAAACCTGAGTTTGGAAAATTGAGAGAAAAGGTAGTGACTTTTAGAGACATTGATGCTGTGAGGTATCCAGTTTTTACCTCGTACAATCAAAAAATTGAGTTAAAACAAATCGTACCAAATATAGATTATAAGGGAGAGTTTACCTTAGAGGGAGCAAGTTTTAAAGGAGGAGCAACTGGAGAAAATGTAGCGAGTATCACATTGAATAGAGGTAACAAGGCTTTTGTAAGAATTGAATCAAAAAATATTGATTTATTACGAACCAAAATCAAAGGGCGCGATGCGAGAGTTACTTTTTTTCTGGGGAATTCTCATACTATCATTCAGGATGAACGAGATATTTCCTATGATGTAGAGAAAAAAGAATTGATTGTGTTTAAAAATCAGCAAACAATTTCTGACTATCCCTTTGTAAGCTCTTATCATCAAATGGCGTTTCATGTGGCTAGTTTGAAGTGGAAGGAAGGAAGCAACACGCTGGAGTTAGGTTCTTTTGGTTCGGCAGAAGAGAACGGAGCCACTTTTGAATCGGTTGATTTTTTTAGTAGAGCGGAGTACAATTCTTTTCGTATGGGTACAACTAATTTGCTCAAGTCTCTTTTGGAGTTTCAGGGAGGAGGCGATAATGAAACCCCCCTGTCACTGTCCGATTTTGCCAGTCACAATAAGGTATTGGTGGATGAATTACTTCCATATTTGTCTCGAATGGCGGATAAAGGCTTGATTCGATTTGAGAAAAACAAGAACGAAATAATCGTTACAGCTAGGGCAGAGCCGTACCTTATTTCTTCCTACAAAGAAGGAGATTACGATGATATTTGGATTCGATCTCGAGGGAAGAATAGCCACGGTGAAATCGACCTCAATTCATTGAGTATGACAATTGAGGGTGTTCGCAACTTCGATTTAAGCAAAAAACAGTTTGTTCGTGTGTATCCCAAAATGGGGAAAATTACGGTAAACGAAAATAGAAATATGGTTTTTGATGGAGTTATCAATGCTGGACGAACTGAATGTTTCGGTTCCAATTTGGTATTTAATTATGCTGAACATGCCCTAACATTCACCCAATTAGACTCAATGAGGTTCAGGGTGTATTCCATGCACGATTCTATTCAATCGGGTCAAGTTAGGATTCTATCTAAATTAAATAAAGTGGATGGAAGCATTGTGATAAATTCAACTTACAATCGTTCGGGAATGAAATCAGGGTATGAAGAATACCCGCGATTAGCAGTAGACAATTCGCCAAAAATCTTCTATAATTCCAAAGAAATCCTCTCTGGTATTTATGATTCTTCCAGTTTTTATTTTGAAGTAAATCCTTTTGAAATGGATAGTCTGCTTACATTCTCTAATAGCAGTCTAGGATTTGATGGGGACTTACACTCTTCCCAAATATTTCCTGTGATTCCAACCAAGGTTGGTTTGATGGACGATTATATTTTGGGATTTGATTTAGATAAAGTTGAAGAAAAAATATACCAAGGAAAAGCAAACTACAGCGACAAACTAAAACTGAATAGAGAAGGACTTGTGGGAAAAGGGAGATTTGGATTTATCACATCTTCAGCTTACTCAAACAAAATTACTTTTTTTCCAGATTCGATGGTGGCAAAAACTGGGCAATACACCAATAAGTCTCAAACCTTACCAAGTGTCCCAGAAATTGTGGCGGACAATTGCCTCGTAACTTTTCAGCCGCACAAAGGAGTTTGGAAAGCCAAGAATTTGGATATAGCCATGAATATATTTGGAGATGGTAAGTCAAAATTTGAGGGAAATATTGTATTAAAAAAGGAAGGAATGACCGGTTCAGGAAGATTTTTGTCCGAGAGAATCGAAGTGGAATCAGCCGAATTTGGATTTGCTCAGAATGGGTTAGAAGCGAATAAATCCAAGTTTAAACTGAAAGGTAAAGGAGTAAATGATCCGCCAGCACTCGAAGCTGGAAACATGAAAATGGAACTTGATTTCGAAAAAAGATTAGGGAAATTTATTGCCAACACGGGAGTTGCAACGATTGATTTTCCGGCCAATAAATACACAGCCACTACCGATGAATTTGATTGGTATATGGATAAAAATCAAATGGACTTCAAGAAAACAATTGATACCGCCAACTTTCAGAATTATGATGAGAACAAGAATTTGAAACCCAATTTTATCTCCTCGGTAAAAGAGCAAAAGGGATTGGGGTTTTTCTCCGGGTTTTCTAGCTATTACATAGATAGCAATATTCTGTTGTGCCAGCAGGTTCCTTACATTGTGGTGGCAGATTCACGAATCATCCCTTCGGGAGGAAAAGTAAAAATCAAGGATAAGGCAGACATGTCCGTTTTGTACAATTCCCAAATTTTAGCGAATTTCATCAATCAGTACCATCGCTTTACAAAAGCAGAAATCAGTATTTTTTCTAGTCAAGAGTATTTGGCAAACGGTCATTACAGTGTGTCCAATGACCCAACAATAAATAGCAAAGTATTTTTTGATAACATAGAACCAAATGAACAAGGTGTGACGGTAGCAAAAGGAAAAATTGCCATGGATTCTAACTTTTATTTAAGTCCGCAGTTTAAGTATTACGGAGATATCACGATAAAAGGAAGTGATATTGGAGCAAATTACAACGGACAAACCAAACCTCTCACAAATTGCAAAGAGTTGGAATTGGATTGGATAGCGTTCCAGGCGATTGTTGACACAAGTAAAATCATCATTCCGTTAGGAGAAACCTTTGCCGACAAGGTTTCTGGTCCCACGATTTTCAACGATGGCGAAGTGTCTTTTTACACGGCATTTTTAGCCGACAAGAAGTTCGAAACCGATCAAGCCATTACACCCTCAGAGGGTTACTTGTCTTTCAACAAAGAAAAAGGACTATTTGAAATTGGTGCAAAGGAGAAATTGCTGGATAATAAGGCAGCTGGAAATTACATTGGTTTCGACAATGAAACGTGCAGTTTTAAATCGATTGGATCTCTTGATTTGTACGGAAACAACGACCAGTTTAATGTTACCGTGGTGGGAGAGATGACCTACAATACCTTGCGAGATACGGTTCTCAAAATGAACGGTACGATGAAGGTAAGTTTCCCTTTCAATGAACTTGTAACTAACCAAATGGCACAAGAATTAACCAATGCGCCCGTTCAAGAGTTGATAGAATTACACAAAACGAATTACGACTTGTTTTTGAATAATGTTGTGCCAAGCCCAAAATCTGAGCAGGTGAATAGGGAGTTGTTTACCAACGGACGAATGATGAAATTCCCAGAGGAATTGAACAGCGTAATCACTTTATTTGATTTGAATTTTTATTGGAGCGAAGATTTGCAATCTTTTGTCTCTGCCGGAAACGCAAATATTGCAACCATAGGAGAAAATCAATTATTCAAGAGATGTAAAGTGTACGTGCAAATCCAGAAAAGAAGGTCTGGAGATAAATTTGCCTTGCTCATTGAACACAAAGAGAATTCATTTTACTATTTTGATTACTTCAATGGCGAGTTGGTTACGTTCTCTACAGATAAAACGTACTTAGAATTACTGGAAGCGATTCCGGCCAAAGACAAAAAAATAAAAGGAGATAAAGGTCAAGAAGATTTTTATTTCGGTATTTCATCCAAATCCAAACCCTACGTATTTATGGATAATTTTGTGAAAGAGGATGGATTTGAAGATTAATAAAAGGAACAGATGACAGCAGAATTTATAGCGTGTATCCTCATTTCATACCTGTTGGGTTCGATTCCAACTGCGGTATGGGTAGGTAAAATATTTTATCAAAAAGATGTGCGAGATTTTGGAAGCGGAAATGCTGGCGCTACTAATACTTTTCGGGTATTGGGAGCCAAGGCAGGCATTCCCGTTTTGTTGTTTGATGTCGTAAAAGGATGGTTTTGTGCGTACGTATTGGCGCGTTATTTCTTTCCTAGTTTTTTGTCGAACCCTGCAGTAAACACGCAGATTACATTCGGAGTTGCGGCTATAATTGGTCATATTTACCCAGTTTTTGCTGGATTTAGAGGAGGCAAAGGAGTGGCAACCGCACTAGGGATTATCATTGCTCTTCATGTAGAGGCATCATTTTCCTGTTTTGGGGTGTTTGTAGTGTTGTTACTCGCAACCAGAATTGTGTCTTTGTCCTCGATGGTAGCCGCAGTTTCATTTCCTCTATTTGTTGGTTTTGTATTTCCCGAGTCTTATCATTCCTTGGTTGTATTTTCTATCGTTATGAGTATGTTGATTGTCCTCACCCACACCAAAAACATTCAAAGACTAATCAAAGGAGAAGAAAAGAGAATTTTTTAGGGTAGTGTTCTTTTAGGCAACAGGAAACACCGTAGACTTTTTTATCTCGTTCAGGACGAATGTACTTCTTATCTGACTTAGATTGGGCAAAGCAGCCAGTTTTCCCGATGAAAACAGATGGTATTCGTTCAAGTCTTTCACCACAACTTTTAGTAAAAAATCATTTGAACCTCCCATCAGGTAACACTCCACAACCTCCGGAATTTTTGAAATAGCTGCATTGAATTCGTTAATTTGTTCCAACTTTTGGCTGTCTAAAGTTACGGTACAAAACACGACCATGTTGGTGTCCAACTTTTCGCGATTCACCACAGCCACATACTTGTCTATGACACCCGATTTCTCCAACTTTTTGATTCGCTCATAAACGGGGGTTTTCGTTAAATTCATTTTAGCCGCAATCTCTTTGATGTTGAGCTTCGAATCATTTTGTAACAATTCCAGTAGTTTTTTGTCAATAGAGTCTAGTTTCATTTTGGGAATTTTTCCTAAATCTATTCATAATTATGGAAAATTATTTCAATTCTGTCTGTTTTTGTAATAATTTTTAGGAAAATATTCTGCAATTGATCTGTGTTGCCGAAATATGAGTTTCTTATTTTATTTTTGTATTCAACCCATTTAAATCTAAACCTATGAAAGACACAAAAGAGTATAAGCCAGAAAGTTTAATGATGTCTCATGGATACAAACCTGAGCTATCTGAGGGAGCCATAAAACCACCAATTTTTATGACTTCTACTTTTGTTTTCAAATCTGCGGAAGAGGGAAAAGCATTTTTTGAGGTGGCTTATGGATTGAGAGAAAAGGAGGCTGGTGAAAATCTTGGATTGATTTACAGCAGAATCAACAATCCCAATTTAGAGATTGTAGAAAACAGACTTTCACTTTGGGGAAAATGTGACGACAGTGCAATTTTCGAAAGTGGTATGTCAGCCATTACCACGGTCTTGTTGGAGTTTTTGAAACCTGGAGATTTGTTACTGTATAGTTCCCCGAATTATGGTGGAACGGATCATTTTATTCATCATTTTTTGGATAAAATAGGAGTTCACACCGTTTGTTTTGATGCCAAAGATTCAAAAGCCGAGGTGATTGAAAAAATAAACCAAACGGGAAAGGCAGATAAATTGACTCATATTTTTGTTGAAACCCCAGCCAATCCTACCAATGCTCTTATTGATATAGCAATGTGCAAAGAAATTGCGAATGAATTTACGGATAAAAATAAGGAAGAAGTAATTTTTACTGTTGACAATACCTACATGGGGCCAATTTGGTCTAATCCAATGGAATTGGGTGCCGATATGGTGGTGTATTCTGCCACGAAATACATTGGTGGTCACAGTGATTTGATTGCTGGTGCGGTATTGGCAAATCAAGACCTTATGATTCGTGTAAAAACCTTGAGAACGTTCTTAGGAAACATGGCGAACCCTCATACTTGTTGGCTGCTTTCTCGAAGTTTAGAAACGTTGATGATAAGAATGGAGAAACAACAAAATAATGCGATTGAAGTAGCGAATTATTTGAGTACTCACCCAAAAGTGAAAGAGTTATTTTACTTAGGAAACTTAAATAAAGACTCTAAAACGTATGAAATATATCAAAAGCAATACAACTCGCCTGGTGCCATGATTTCATTTGAAGTTCACGGTGGTGAAAAAGAAGCTTTTACATTTTTAAACAACCTCAAAGTAATCAAGTTAGCTGTTAGCTTAGGTAGTACAGAAAGCTTGGCTCAGCATCCTGCCAGCATGACCCACATTGGACTTGCGCCAGAGGACAAAGAGAAATTTGGAATTACTTCCAACCTCATTCGATTGTCGGTAGGTGTCGAAAATGCACAAGATCTGATTGAGGAAATAGGATTGGCATTGGACGCCATTCAATAAATTAAGAATTGTATTTTTATGGAAAACAGTGAGGTTGTAGGGATTAAATCTGTACTTTTGACTATGATAAATCCAATGTATACAACCGAGCAACTCGATTCACTGTTTAAAGTGTTACGGGAAGCCAAAACCATTCTCATCTTTGGACACAAAAGTCCCGATGGCGATTCGATTGGCTCCACGTTGGCTTTGCACCATTATTTGGCGGCTAAAGGAATAGAATCTCAAGTCATTCATCCCGATGGTTTTCCTAATTTTTTGAATTGGATGAAAGGAACAGAATCGATTATTTGTTTCGACAAACAAACAGAAAAAGTAACGGAGCTGGTTGCTCAAGCTGATGTTATTTTTAACTTAGATTACAACGAACAATCGAGAGTAGGAAAGCAGTTGGGAGAGTTGTTGAAACAATCCAAGGCGACCAAGGTAATGATTGATCATCATCAGCAACCCGATGATTTTGCTGAGTTTACTTTCTCAGATACTTCTTCTTGTTCTACTTGTCAATTGGTGTATGAATTGATAGAAGCGCAGAACGATTTAGATTGCATTCACCCTGAAATGGGAAGTTGTATCTATACGGGAATACTAACCGATACTGGATCGTTTCGGTTTTCTTCCGTTACCGAAAAAACTCACCAAATAGCTGCTAGCCTTATTTCTCGGGGTGTAGTTCACTCCCAAATTCACGAGGCAATTTATGATGTGAATACTCCAGAGAGATTAACGCTTTTGGGGTACACGCTCAATAATAAATTGGAGGTTTTACCTGAAATAAAAACAGCCATAATTAGCTTAACGAAAGAAGAACTTTTGGCTCATAACACACAGAAAGGGTACACGGAAGGGTTTGTAAACATGGCACTTTCTATCCTAGGAATTGAGGTGGCTGTGTTTGTCAAAGAAGACGACAAATTGGTAAAAATATCTTTCAGGTCGAAAGGAACTATACCGGTGAACGAATTTTCTAAGCAACACTTTGGAGGCGGAGGTCACATCAATGCTGCCGGTGGTGCTAGTCATACCTCAGTGAGCGAAACAGTGGATAAAATAAAAAAGGAATTGCCAACGTTTTTGTCTCAGTTAACCCAGTAATTATGAAAAGAAGTATTGCTTTTGTCTTGTTTTTAGCGGTTTTGTTTTCTTGCAAAGAGGAACAACAAAAACCAGAAACCATACTGGTGCCGAGTGCAAATGAAACAGCAGATATGAACAAAACCTGGAATCAGGAAGAGCAAGAACTGATTCATCAATTTATTCAGCGGAAAGGATGGGAAATGAAAGAGACAGAATCTGGACTTCATTACCTCATTTACAACCCTGGTAAAGGAGAAAAAGCAGAACCGGGAATGAAAGCCATGATAGAATATTCCATTTCGCTCCTCGATGGAACGGTGTTGTATTCCTCCAAGGAAATTGGCCCAAAACCTTTTCATATAGAAAAGGACAATGTAGAACAAGGCCTGCACGAGGGTGTAACCTATATGAGAGTGGGAGACAAGGCTAAAATAATTGTTCCGTTTTATTTAGCCCACGGATTAATGGGCGACCACGCAAAAATCCCTCCTTTGGCTTCGCTTGTTTTTGATGTAAGGTTATTGGGGTTGAGTAGGTGATGGGTAGATAGTGAAACGTCACGGTTTAAAGTTGCTGTATTTTCGGTTAGGTGCTTAGCCAAAACTTTTTATTTTGTTTTATCTTTTTTGTTCCAGAGCCAAATCTAATATTAGGCGGACTATTTTAATATTTATCAACTTTCGGTCTAGCACCAAACCCTTATTACTTATACATTTTGTTATGGGTTTTTTAAAAAAAAACAGTTGAATAACAAAATAAAAATTCAACTGTTTAAATAGAAATTTGATAGATTTAATTTTTTCTGTTTTTTAAATTATTGATAATAGCTAATATTAATGCACCAATGCCAGTAATTACTATTAATAACTCATAATTATTAATTAGAAATTCATTAAATGTAAAATCATTACAGTTCGATAATTCTCGAAATAATTTAATCGTACCAACAATTATAAATAGTATAATGAATATTTTAAAAAAATATTTTAAGTCTTTCATTATTTATTAATTTGCAGACATAAGAGAAGCAGAAACGGTACCTACAATTATGCCCCACCAGCCTTCGCTAACAGCACTAACAGCAACTCCACCAATTACATCATCATTTAAATAATCGGGTGTGACAGCACCAGATGGCCAATCATTATCATCTCTTTCAGTTTGATTGAAAAAATCAAACTTATTATCTATTATATGATTGTATGTCGAGTAGTATCCTTCCCCTCCTAAATTAGTTGGATGCCAGAAGATATAAGATTCTTTAATTATTTCGAAATAACTTTCAATAATTATAGTTTCGTTTGAGGTGTACTGATTATTGTTTAGTAATTCATTTTTTTCTGTTTCTAGTTCTGAGATATAATTATTTGAAGTGATTTCTCCAGTTTTTATATCATTCCATATTACTGGTATTTTTACTTTCAAACTATTTGGAATTGCAGAGTTTACCTCATTGTAGAAACTTATTGTTAACTCTGAATAATCTTCAGGATTTAATATGTCTATATTATAAATTAATTTGTCTGTTAAAAGATTTGTAATTTCTTGCATTATAAAAGGATCTGATAAAATACTTTAGTAAGTGTGTTCTTCAAGTTGGTTTAATTCATCCTCAAACTCTAAATTTATAATTGAAATAAATTTCTCTTTATCAATTGATGACTCGTTTTCAAATGCATTAATTATATTTTTAATTCTATAATTATGAGAGAATTGATTTGTATTAATTTCACTTGCTTGAATTTCATTAGAATCAATTATCGATTCTATTCCTTTTTTACAAGACCAAAGACCAATTCCAAGAATTGCGATTAAAATTGAGAATTTTAAAATTTTCGTTTTCATAATTTTTGTTTTTGTGTCCACTCACAGGTGAACGAGTTAGTAAATTGTTAAAAACACCTGCTACAAACTCTAAAACGAACTATTGTTTTCCTTTTTATTTTCTTATCCAAGTAAGGAAAGCACTCAGATAGATTCATACGAAACCGTTTTTGATAGCTGGTTAAATTGCCCATATCTTGTTGCCTTTAGTAAGTTAGCCATTACGCTTTTTCTCTCACTTTTTAAGGTGAGTTTTCATTTAAGAGGTAAGTTTTCTTGCTCAAAATACGGGGTGTTGGTTCGTACACTCATTTCGAGGTAAACTTCAATTGCCAAGGAAATACAAAGAATTTT
>Ga0209136_1002678_pt1 | contig 10644 bp, 9 predicted proteins | sample SaaInl0LU_22_DNA_FD_184640 | JGI IMG/M metagenome (GOLD analysis project Ga0209136, IMG submission 184640) | Marine microbial communities from expanding oxygen minimum zones in the Saanich Inlet - ESP_90LU_22_DNA (SPAdes) (version 2) | ecosystem: Environmental > Aquatic > Marine > Intertidal zone... | reverse complement strand
CCCAAGAGCTTGCCGCCGCGTCCAGCCTTGGCACCCCGACAGATGCGCGTCAGTCAGAGCAAAGTGTTGTGTTTCAGACAACCGGCACCCCGCCATCAAGCGATTTCTCCCCGACACACTGGCGGTCTGTATCAAAAGTGGGGCGCATCACCATGGGTGCGGCGCTGTTCGGGCCGACAGGACAGCGGGCTGTCTCTGCCGCTGGGGCGGACCTGCTGGAAGAAATGATCAGCCGCACCACAGCACAAACCAGCGCAGGCTAGCAAACGAGCAGACTTGCACGAGGGTGTACAAGCATGGCGTCTAGGAGTTAATGCATCTGCGTTCAGTCAATTATTACGATTGTGCGCCATAAAAAGATGCCATGAGCAGCAAGGCAGACAAAATAGCTAAACTTGGTGAACGCCTGTTAGATAAAGCGGTTTTCAGTCGCACGCTCTCAAAATGGGCGCGCAATGCACGTTTGGCCCGTTCTGCAAACCTGATCTCACTGCGTCGTCAACGTATGCGCGCGCGGCAACTCAAGGCGCATTTGGACCAGCTTATTCATGTCGCTGACGAGCGGCTTGCCTTGCCGCTTGAAGGATCTAGCAGTTTTCCCAAGCCCCATAACGCGGATTGGTCCTGGAGGCCCGAGCTGTGGCGCGGTCCATTGCCAACGCCTGGTCTGTCGGCTGTGCAAACGCGCTCCATGCTCGGGAATGAAGCCACGCTCTTCCATGACTGCGAATTCTCGGAGCTGACACTGCGGCAGCTGCGCAACCTGCGTGAGCAAGCCCTTGCACCTTATGGGCTGCGCATGGATGTGTTCCGCTTTGACGGATCGTTCCTGTCATTGGTCGTTGATCTGCCGGACAGCGGGATTGACGGTTTGAAACGGACGCATCTGATCAGAATGGATGTGATCGTAGAGCTTGAGAAACCGATCGAGATTTTCGCGCGTCTCAACATCAAAAACGGCCCTAAAACGGAGCAAATCGTGCGTGAGCTGGACCTGAGCCAAGAACAAACTGTTGTCGAATTCGACCTCGCCTACTCAAACCTGAACGAACGGCGGGTCGAATGCGCATGGATTGATCTCATTTTTGAAGGGCCAGAGATGAATCAGGTCACACTCCATGATCTGACCTTTTCACGGCGGCCCCGTGCTCAAATCTAAGCCTATTGCCCAACCCTTTTGAGGGTAATGGAGGAACCAATTTCAAACCTCGTGCTAACGAAAACAAAATTTCAACAAGGCAAATGGGAGGGCGTTTTGTCAGGTGCGACAGCGGCCACCGCGCCAACGCTGCCGGTGACCCATCAGGGTGTGCCCGTACAAGATGTGAGCGTCACAAAGATTGGCGATACAGACACTTATGTCATCGCGATCCCAATCCCGGCCGAGGCGATTGCCGACGGTATGCAGACACTACTTGTTCAAGACGCCAGCAATGATGCGAAACTGGCCACCATCACACTTATGGCTGGCGAGGCCTTGGGGGATGATCTGCGGGTCGAGGTTGATCTGCTGCGCGCCGAACTCGACATGCTAAAGTGGGCATTTCGCCGCCACTGTCTTGAGACAAGCTAAGCGCATACTGTTCGCGGCGGTCTGCGTCTTGCTCTCCAGCCCACTTTTGGCCGGGCAATGCGGCGAGAAAATCATGTCATGTACTATGAACGCGGGCGCGAAGTCGGTTGAGGTTTGCCTGAACAATTCGCAGACAGTCTACCGTTTTGGTCCTGCTGGCGGCGCGCCGGAACTGGAACTCAGCGTGCCAACGCGCAGCGTAGACTACCGTCCATGGCCCGGCGTTGGCCTATCCATCTTTGAAACTGTTACGTTCTTTAATGCCACCTATAGCTATACAGTGGCCACAGGTTTCCAGCGCGGCCCAGACGAGGGCGAAGATGATATCCCCCCCGTTTTCGGTAGCATCCTCATTGAGGAAGATGGCCGTGAGGCAGCGTCACTACGCTGCGACAAAGGCTCTGTCATGTGGTCCTATGGCGGGGGATTGTTTGACGCCAAGAAAGCACTTGGGCTGTGCTGGACGTCAGGACCGGATGCCAGATGGATGACGTGTCCGAACGAGTAAGGCCGCCCCTGTAACAGAGCGGCCTATAATCTGGATAGAAGGCAAATGGTTATTCGCCGGCGCCCAGCGCGGATAGGCCCTTGAGAATATCAATGGCATAGGCCAGCTGGTAATCCTCGATACGCAGGTCCGCTGCTTTCTCTGCCTTCTCGCGATCTACTTCGATCTGCTTGATCTCGTCCTCGCTCAAGCTGTCGTTGTTCAAGCTGCCGCGAAGGTCTGCTTCGGAACGGGAGCGGCGGATTGTGGACTCGTCCTCTTCTTCCGTCTCGGCGGTACGGGGGGGCTGGGCGACGACGATATCGGGCGACACTCCCAATGACTGGATCGAGCGACCTGAAGGCGTGTAATAGCGCGCTGTCGTCAAGCGCATTGCACCCTCCGAGCGCAGCGGCATTACAGTCTGAACCGATCCTTTGCCAAAGCTCTTGGTGCCGATCACGATCGCACGGCGATGATCCTGCAAAGCGCCTGCAACAATCTCGGACGCAGAGGCCGAGCCGCCATTGATCAAAACCACAATAGGCTTGCCCTCCGCCAGATCACCCATCTGTGCGTTGATGCGATCTCCGTCAGAGGCTTCACGGCCACGGGTGCTCACGATTTCGCCTTCGTTCAGGAAAGCATCGGAAACCTTGATCGCTTGGGTCAGCAAGCCACCGGGGTTGTTGCGCAGGTCGATCACAAATCCATTGACCGCATCCATACCGCCCAAGGCCTCAACCTTCTCGGCCAGCTGTTCCGCCATCTTCGGGTAGGTTTGATCGTTAAATGTGCTTAAGCGCAGGACCACAGTGTCGCCTTCTGTGCGTGAGCGAACGACTGTTAATTCAATTGTGTCGCGGATGATGGAGACGTCAAACGGCTCCCCCTCGCCTTCGCGGGCAACAGTAATAACAATCTCCGAGCCGACAGGCCCGCGCATCAAATCTACCGCTTCGTCCAGCACCAGCCCCAGCAGGCTTTCACCATTCACATGAGTGATAAAATCGCCGGCCTCGATACCTGCCTCATCGGCTGGTGTGCCATCAATGGGAGAGACAACTTTAACAAAGCCGTCTTCCTGCGTAACCTCAATGCCAAGTCCGCCAAATTCGCCACGCGTCTGCTCACGCATTTTGGCGGCATCTTTGGGTGACAAATAGCTGGAGTGCGGATCAAGCGATGTGAGCATCCCGTCAATCGCCGCTTCGATCAGCTCGCCAGAGTCGACTTCCTCGACATACTGGGCGCGGATGCGCTCAAAAATATCGCCAAACAGATCAAGCTGCTCGTATACGTTCTCGGTCTTGGCTGCCTCTTGTGCCAAAAGCGGTGCGGCGATCTGGGTTGTGGCAACAACTCCAAGAAGCGTCCCACCAGCAGCGGCCATCAAAAACTTTTTCATTGTCTATCCATCCTTGTCTGTCCTGAACCAAGATGCGGGATCTTGGGGAACATTGTCCTGTCTTACTTCTATATAGAGCGTTTCTGTGCGTGCAGCGCCAGTGCCATCACCAACTGTTGACAATTCATCGCCTGAACCAGAGCCACCCATCAAACCGATCGGCGTCCCAGCCGCGATAACCTGACCCGTTTCTCCATATACCGTCTCAAGCCCGGCCAGCACAAACAGCGTATTCGAACGAGGTTCGAGAACCATCACATTACCAAAATCCAACAGCGGCCCCTGATAGCGTATGGTAGCAGCGGTTGGCGATGTGACAATGGCACGCGGCCGTGTAGCCAGCAAAAGACCAGGCCGTTTAATGCCAGCCGCATCCGCTTCGTTCATGCCGCGCAAAACAAGGCTTTGAACCGGAAGAGGTAGATCACCAATCTGACCTTCGATCGTCGCCGGCGCCTCCACGCTGACATCTTCGCTCGCAACAATCTGCGACAGACCAGACGCAAAGCCGCCCAGCGTCTCCGTCGAGGCAATCAGGATCGCGGTGGAAACAGGGTCTTCGATAAAGCGTCGGGGAAGGTCGGTCCGCTCCGCCATCGCCTTGTTCAGAGCAGTACGGGCTGCTTGTACTGCGGTAAGGCTGCTACGCAGTCTGGTTTCTGCATCCGTTTGCAGGACACGCAAAGTTTGCACATCTTCCAAGTCACTGCGCAGTTGCGCAGCGCGCTGGTTGAGGGCGGGTGTCAGCTCGGCCAGCAGCATACCCGCCCGTGCCGTGCCCGTCGGCCCGTCAGGATGCAGCAGCGCAGTAGGGCTGTCCGTTCCAATACTTTGTAACACGGCAAGGAGCTGGCCCACTTCGCCATCGCGCGCATTAAGCCGTGCACTCAACTGGCTTTCACGAATGGCCGCCTGCCGCAATCCGGTGCGCATGGCCGATAGACCTGTCTCAAATGCCTGAATTGTCTCTGTCAGGGCGCGCACACGGTCACCCGCTCCCTCCGCTTGATCCATTTGTTCTGCCGCCGCCTCCAACATTCCAACAGCCGCACGCGCCTGTGCGGATGCATCATTCTGCGCTGACGCAGAAGCGGTGCAGAGTATGAAAAGAACGGCAGCGCGCAGAATCATTTCAGCAACGTCTTTCCTGTCATCTCTTTGGGTTGATCGAGGCCCATCAGACCCAGAACAGTTGGCGCCAGATCAGCCAATCGTCCATCGCGCAGATCTGCGCCCGCAGGCGCGCCATAGACAGCAACTGGAACGGGGTTCAGTGTGTGAGCAGTATGCGGCCCGCCTGTTTCAGGATCAATCATCATCTCGCAGTTTCCGTGATCCGCCGTTATAACCATTGCGCCACCAACACGTTTCAGCGCTGCAATCACATGGCCAAGCCCTTGGTCCACGGCCTCGCAAGCCGCGATCGCTGCGGCAAGATCACCCGTATGGCCTATCATGTCGGGATTGGCATAATTCACAACAATCAGATCATATTGCGCTTCGATGGCCTGTACAAACTGTTCGGTGACTTGCGCGGATGACATCTCGGGCTGCAAATCATAAGTCGCCACATCGGGCGACAGCGGCATAAAACGGTCTTCACCTGTCTCTGGCTCCTCGGCGCCCCCGTTGAGAAAGAAGGTTACGTGCGGATACTTCTCTGTTTCTGCGAGGCGAAACTGGCGAAGCCCTTTTTGGGCGACCCATGCCCCCAGCGTGTTCACAATCGCAAGTTTGGGATACATCGTCGTCATATAGAGTCTGTGTCCGCTCGAATACTCTGCCATTCCCATGACTGCGCACCAGTCAATCGGCGTACCCCGATCAAAATCATCAAATCGAGGCGCGGCGAGTGCCGCCATAATTTGACGCGCACGGTCGGCTCGGAAGTTCAGGCAGAAAAAGCCGTCTCCATCCTGCGCACCCGTGAAATCCCCTATGACGCAAGGTTTGATAAATTCATCCGTGATCCCCGCTTCATAGGCGGAATGAACGGCCGAGAGCGCACTGGTGGCCAAAGGCCCCTCACCTGAAACAATAGCTTCATGAGCAAGAGCAACACGGTCCCAACGGTTGTCACGGTCCATTGCAAAATAGCGTCCTGTCAGTGTGGCAATGCGTGCGCCCTCAGGCAAAGCTTCTTCAAGGACCTCAAGATCAGCAAGCACCGATTGAGGCGCTACATCACGACCGTCTGTAAGCGCGTGGATTGCCACAGGCACGCCAGCGGCAGCGATCGTTTGAGCCGCCACAATCATATGCGACAAATGCCCGTGCACGCCCCCCGTTGAGACGAGGCCCATCAAATGTGCGGTGCCGCCCGAAGCCTTCATTTTTCCAATAAACTCAATAAGCGGCGGGTGAGAGGCAAACCGCCCTTCTTCAATGGCGAGGTCGATCTGCCCCAAATCCATCGCCACCACACGGCCTGCGCCAATATTTGTATGACCCACTTCCGAATTGCCCATTTGCCCCCGCGGCAAACCCACATCAGGACCAAAAGTAGTTAGCGTCGCACTTGGACAGATTTCCATAATGCGGTCCATGTTCGGAGTTTTTGCCAGCATCGGTGCGTTACCTTCACGCCCTTCACCAACTCCCCAACCATCAAGGATACATAGGACGACAGGTTTGGACTTTTTCATGGGTCAGATGGCTCACTTGGACAATCTATATGCTTATTGAGCGTCTTGTAGCCACCGCAAGGCGTCGCGTGAACCGTTTTGTAGCGATGCAATGAATTCTAGGTAGGTTTTCGCACATAATATTGTGCCATCGTCAAATTCCGCAGAACGGGCAATGGCCTGCCCCTTGCCCGCGACTTACACTTTGGTCATAACGACCACAATGCATTCCCCATATTCAGAGGGCCAGACATGACCATGAGCGCACCAGAAACCCGCATCGTCTCAACCTATCGCGTGTCATGCGACGGGGCAGAAGGCGCTTTGGGCCACCCTCGCGTCTGGCTGCAAATCCCCAAGGATACGGGCTGGGTCGAGTGCGGCTATTGTAACTGCAAGTTCATCCATGAGGACTTTGAAGACAAAGACTGAGCCAAACGCTCTGGCGGCTCTAGGTGTAGCGTGGCAAAAGGAAGACCACCGCACATGAGGAGCACCGCGTTATGGCATTTGGCAAAGGTCACCACCTTCATCTTATCGACGGTTCTGCGTTTATCTTTCGGGCCTATCACGCACTACCACCGCTGACGCGCAAATCCGACGGGCTACCGATCGGGGCAGTGTCGGGCTTTTGCAATATGCTGCAGCGCTACGTCGAAGGGAACGCAGGTGGCGATGTCACCCATGTCGCCGTAATCTTCGACAAAGGCTCCCACACGTTCCGCAACGAGATGTACGACCAGTACAAAGCCAACCGCGAAGCTATGCCTGAAGACTTGCGCCCGCAAATTCCACTCACCCGCGACGCAACACATGCGTTCAACATCGCCTGCGAGGAGAAGGAAGGATACGAGGCCGATGACATTATTGCCACGCTGGCTGTGCAGGCACGCGAGGCGGGCGGGCGTTGTACCATCATCAGCTCTGACAAGGACCTCATGCAGTTGGTGGGCGGCGGCGTCGAGATGTTTGACGCCATGAAGAATAATACGATCGACCGCGACGGCGTGCATGCAAAATTCGGAGTCTTTCCCGAGCGTGTGGTGGATGTGCAGGCGCTGGCAGGCGATAGTGTCGACAACGTCCCCGGCGCGCCTGGCATCGGGATCAAGACTGCCGCCCTGCTGATCAACGAATACGGCGATCTTGATACGCTGCTGGCACGCGCGGAAGAGATCAAACAGCCGAAGCGCCGCCAGACCCTGATCGACCACGCCGAACAGATCCGCCTGTCGCGAAAGCTGGTCCTGCTGGACGACAAGACGCCGCTCGACTTCACCCTCGATGATCTGGAAGTGCGCGACCCTAACCCTGACAAGCTGCTCGCATTTCTCACGCAGATGGAGTTCCGCACCCTCACCAAACGCATCGCCGACGCGCTCAAGGTCGAGGCCCCCGCCATCCCCGAGCCTGCGCCCAGCGCTGATGCCCCCGAGATCGAGGTCATCCCGTTCGACAAGGCGGCCTATACCAAGGTCGGAGACAGAGAGCCACTGCAGACGTGGCTCGATAAAATCTACAAGCGCGGCTATGTCGCCGTTGATACCGAGACGACGGGCCTCAACGACATGACGGCTGATCTGGTCGGTATCAGCCTGTGCGTCGAGGCGGGGGAGGCATGCTACATCCCGCTGTTGCATAAGGCCAACCGCGGCGATGATCTGTTCGGCTCCGACGATCTGGCCGAGGGCCAGATGCCGCTGGAAGAAGCCTTGGAGATACTCACGCCGATGCTGTGTGATCCCACGATCCTGAAGATCGGCCAGAACATGAAATACGATGCCAAGATTTTCGCACAGCTTGGCATCGCCGTGACCCCTTTTGATGACACGATGCTCATGTCCTATGCCATGCATGCTGGGCTGCACGGGCATGGCATGGACACGCTCTCCGAGCGCTATCTCAACCACACGCCCATACCGATAAAGCCCTTGTTAGGCTCTGGAAAATCCGCAATCACCTTCGACAAAGTGCCCATGAACGAGGCCGTGCCTTACGCCGCCGAGGACGCCGATATCACCCTGCGCCTGTGGCAACAGTTCAAGCCGATGCTGCACCGTGCGCAGACCACCCGAGTGTACGAGACGATGGAGCGCCCCCTCGCCCCGGTCCTGATGCAGATGGAACGGCATGGCGTAGAAGTAGACCGCGACACGCTCAGCCGCATGTCCAACGCTTTCGCGCAAAAGATGGCAGGGCTGGAGGATGAGATTTACCAACTCGCTGGCCGTAAATTCAACGTAGGCTCGCCCAAACAACTGGGCGAAATCCTGTTTGACGAAATGGCCCTTGAGGGCGGCAAGAAGGGCAAGACAGGCGCCTATGCAACAGGCGTTGATGTGCTGGAGGATTTGGCGACCGAGCATGCGCTGCCTGCTCGCGTGCTGGATTGGCGGCAGCTTTCAAAGCTCAAATCGACTTACACGGACGCGCTGCAGACCCACATCAACCCCGATACGGGCCGCGTGCATACATCCTATTCGATCACTGGGGCCAGCACGGGCCGCCTTTCCTCAACCGATCCCAACCTGCAAAACATTCCGATCCGCAGCGAGGAAGGCCGCCGCATTCGCGAGGCATTCGTGGCCCCAGAAGGCAAAACGCTGGTCGCCCTCGACTACTCCCAGATCGAGCTGCGGCTGCTGGCACATATCGCTGATCTGCCCGCGCTGAAACAAGCTTTTGCCGATGGCCTAGACATCCACGCTATGACGGCGAGCGAGATGTTCAACGTACCGATGGAAGAGATGACACCCGACATCCGCCGTCAGGCCAAGGCGATCAACTTTGGCGTGATCTATGGCATCTCGGGCTTTGGCCTTGCCCGCAACCTACGCATCCCGCGCGCAGAAGCGCAGGGATTCATCGACCGTTATTTTGAACGTTTCCCCGGTATTCGTGCGTATATGGACGACACCAAGGCATTTGCTAAAGAGCACGGCTTTGTCCAAACTCTGTTTGGCCGCAAAATCCACACGCCCGAGATTGCCTCCAAAGGCCCGCGTGCAGGATTTGCCGCGCGTGCCGCGATCAATGCGCCCATTCAGGGCACCGCGGCTGACGTAATCCGCCGCGCCATGATCCGCATGCCCGACGCGATTGAGGGTATGCCCGCCAAAATGCTGCTCCAAGTGCACGATGAATTGCTCTTCGAGGTCGAAAAAGGCGCCGAGGATGACCTGATCAAAGTCGCGACTGACATCATGGAAAATGCCTCCGACCCCGTGGTCAAACTGGATGTGAAGCTAAGCGTGGATGCAGGAACGGGCCAGAACTGGGCGCAGGCGCATTAGGCTGTGACGCCGATACTCTATTCGTTTCGCCGTTGCCCCTACGCGATGCGCGCGCGACTGGCGCTGCTGCAATCAGGTACGCAGGTAGAACTGCGCGAGGTCGTGCTGCGCGACAAACCTGATGCGTTTCTGGAGGTTTCTCCCTCGGCCACGGTGCCTTGCCTCGTGACGGGTGATAGCGTGATTGATGAGAGCATCGATATCATGCGTTGGGCATTGGGCCAGCACGACCCGCAACAATGGCTTGATATGCCTGAGGAGGGTGATCAGTGGATTGCCCGCTGTGACGGGCCCTTCAAACATGCGTTGGACCGTACAAAATACGCGACCCGCTACCCTGATGAGGACGCAAACGCACACCGCGAGGATGCGCATGCGTTTCTTGCCGAGCTTGACCGCGCTTTGAATCCATGGATTTTTGAGCGGCCCACAATGGCCGACCACGCTATTCTCCCTTTTGTCAGGCAATTTGCCTTTATCGACAAACAGATATTCGACAGACAACCATGGCCGAACCTTCAGAACTGGTTAGAGACTTTTCTCAACTCTGCTGAATTTGTGCAAATTATGCAGAAATACCCAAAATGGCATGAAGGGGACGCCCCGACCTATTTCCCGCAAAAGCCTTAGGATAGCAGGTCCATCCATCCAAGCGTTGATCGCGTATCAGGACCCGGGGTGTATTCACCACTCACCCATCCATCGTATCCCGCGCTGCGCATCGCAGCAAAAAGCGCTGCGAAATCCACAGTACCGGTATATGGCGCGCCACGGTTGGGCGTATCCCCGATCTGGACATGGGTGATAATGTCTTTGTACTGCTCGAACACAGCCACGGCATCTCCGTGGATCATCTGCGCGTGATAGCTGTCGAATTGCAATCGCAAGTTTGGTGCATCCACTGCGGCGATAATCTCTGCAGCAATCCCATAGTCATTCAGGAAATATCCGGGCTGCGCCTCTTGGCACAGCGGCTCTAGCGTGAGCGTAAGACCTTCATGAGCGGCTTGAACCGCATGTTTCAGGTTCGCAATCATCGTCGATTTTGCCGATGTGCCTTCTGCCACACCCGACATTACATGCAACATCGGCACGCGCAATTCCTGCGCATAACGGCACGCACGGCGCATATCGTGCGCAAACCGCGCCTCGCCTCCTGTCACGGCCGCAAAACCTCGCTCTCCACCCGTATAGTTGGGCGGCGGGGCATTAATCAGGATCATCTCCAAGCCGCCCCGCATCAAAGCACGCTTGGTCTC
>Ga0209136_1002677_pt1 | contig 10644 bp, 8 predicted proteins | sample SaaInl0LU_22_DNA_FD_184640 | JGI IMG/M metagenome (GOLD analysis project Ga0209136, IMG submission 184640) | Marine microbial communities from expanding oxygen minimum zones in the Saanich Inlet - ESP_90LU_22_DNA (SPAdes) (version 2) | ecosystem: Environmental > Aquatic > Marine > Intertidal zone... | reverse complement strand
GGTCTATCTGAATTATTGATAATCATGGGACATTAGATTGCTCAGCTACGGGCAAAGGTGTAATTTTGCCATCATGCAATTTAAAATTAAATCCGAATTTTCGCCCACAGGAGATCAGCCACAAGCCATTGATCAACTATGCGAAGGCCTCAATTCTGGCGCAAAACATCAAACCCTTTTAGGTGTTACTGGATCGGGTAAAACCTTTACAATTGCCAATGTAATGGAAAGGATTCAGCGCCCAACCTTGGTTTTAGCGCACAATAAAACTTTGGCCGCTCAGTTGTATTCCGAATTCAAACAATTTTTTCCCGAAAATGCCGTCGAGTATTTCGTCTCCTATTACGACTACTATCAACCCGAGGCGTATATTCCTGTCACAGGAACCTATATTGAAAAAGACCTGTCCATTAATGAAGAGATAGAAAAGCTCAGATTGAGTACCACCTCTGCCCTGCTATCGGGTCGTCGCGATGTGGTTGTAGTTGCTTCTGTGTCTTGTTTGTATGGTATTGGAAACCCTGTTGAATTTGAAAAGAATGTAATCAGTTTGGAGAAAAATCAAATCATTTCTCGCACTAAGTTGCTTCATCAATTAGTTCAAAGTTTATATTCAAGAACTGAAGGAGAGTTTAACCGCGGTAATTTTAGAATCAAAGGAGATACTGTTGACGTTTTTCCTGGTTATGCCGACCACGGGTTTCGTATTCATTTTTTTGGTGATGAAATAGAATGTATTGAATCTTTTGATGTGGCGACCTTAGAGGTACTGGATAGCTTTGACCAACTTAACATTTTTCCTGCCAATATTTTTGTGACCTCTCCAGATATTATGCAAAATGCGATACATCAAATTCAGGAAGATTTGATGAAGCAACACGATTATTTTAAAGAAATCGGCAAACATCTGGAAGCCAAAAGACTCAAAGAGCGTACAGAATTTGATTTGGAAATGATTCGCGAATTGGGTTATTGTTCTGGTATCGAAAACTACTCACGTTATCTCGACGGTCGAGAGCCTGGAACGCGTCCATTTTGTCTATTAGATTATTTTCCCAATGATTTCCTGATGGTAGTTGACGAAAGTCATGTGACACTATCGCAAGTTCACGCTATGTACGGTGGTGATCGCAGCAGAAAAATCAATCTAGTTGATTATGGCTTTAGACTGCCAGCAGCCATGGACAACAGACCACTTAAATTTGAAGAATTTGAAGCCATTCAAAATCAAGTGATTTACGTCAGCGCCACACCAGCGGATTATGAATTGGAACAATGTGAGGGAGTTTTTGTTGAACAAGTCATTCGTCCCACTGGATTACTTGATCCAAAAATTGAGGTCAGGCCCAGTTTGAATCAAATTGATGATCTGATTGAAGAAATACATCTCAGAATTGAAAAGGACGAACGTATTTTGGTTACCACCCTCACCAAACGCATGGCAGAAGAGTTAACCAAGTATTTGTCACGTATTCAAATCAGATGTCGCTACATTCACAGTGATGTTGACACCTTGGAACGGGTAGAGATTATGCAGGATTTAAGGGCAGGTATTTTTGATGTGTTGGTAGGTGTCAATTTGCTTCGCGAGGGATTGGATTTGCCAGAAGTCTCTCTAGTAGCCATCTTAGACGCAGATAAAGAAGGGTTTTTACGTTCGGCGAGATCACTGACACAAACTGTTGGACGGGCTGCTCGCAATTTGAATGGTAACGCTATCATGTATGCCGACAAGATCACCAAGAGTATGCAAACTACAATTGATGAGACCGAGTACCGTCGCAGCAAACAAATGGAATACAACACCAAACATAACATCACGCCAACAGCACTGAATAAATCACTGAAAAACATCCTAGTAAAGAAAAAAACCGCTGCCTCTAATCTTAGTAGTTTGGCTCAAGTGGCTGCTGAAGAGGCCTCAAAATATTGGACCAAACCAGAGCTAGAAACTAAAATTAGAGAGACCCGAAAAGCTATGGAACTAGCGGCCACCTCGCTTGACTTTCTTGAAGCAGCACGCCTGAGAGATGCCATTAAAAGTTATCAGGAAAAATTGGAAAAAGTCAACTAACTTAGGCCAAAACGGCTTGCACCTTATCGGCAGCTTCTTGAAACTCCACTGCACTTTGCACATCAAGTCCTGAATTGTCAATCAATTCTTTAGCAATATCTGCATTGGTACCTTGAAGCCGCACAATGATTGGGATTTTGATAGCGTCACCAAGATTTTTATAAGCATCCACGACTCCCTGAGCAACACGATCACAGCGGACAATACCTCCAAAGATATTAATCAAAATGGCTTTTACAGAAGGGTCCTTTAAGATAATTCTAAAGGCTGTTTCAACACGTGCCGCATCGGCAGTACCACCTACATCTAAGAAATTGGCTGGCTCGCCACCAGCCTGCTTGATTAAGTCCATTGTCGCCATGGCCAGACCAGCACCATTGACCATACAACCAACATTACCATCCAAGTCAACGTAATTTAGTCCCACTTCTTTAGCTTCAACCTCAATAGGATTTTCTTCCCGAATATCTCTCATTTCCAGAAAATCCTTGTGACGGAATAGCGCATTTTCATCTAGAGAAACCTTGGCATCGACAGCCATAATTTTATCATCACTGGTTTTAAGCACTGGATTGATTTCAAATAAAGAGGCGTCCGATTGAACATAAGCTTGGTAAAGCGCAGTTACAAACTTGGTCATTTCCTTGAAAGCAGTTCCACGCAATCCTAAGTTAAAGGCTACACGTCGGGCTTGAAAAGGCAACAAGCCTACTGACGGGTCAATAGTTTCGGTAAATATCAAATGTGGGGTCTGCTCAGCTACTGTTTCAATATCCATACCACCTTCGGTCGAGTACATGATCATATTTCGTCCCGCCGCACGGTCGAGAAGCACCGACATATAGAATTCTGAAGTTTCCGATTCCCCAGGATAATACACATCTTCGGCTATTAAGACCTGGTGTACTGTTTTGCCTTCTGCGGAAGTCTGAGGCGTAACCAACTGCATACCCAATATTTGATCAGCAATGGTAGCGACCTCATCATAATTTTTCGCCAATTTCACACCGCCACCCTTACCACGACCGCCAGCGTGAACCTGCGCTTTGATTACGAACCAACTGGTGCCAGTTTGCTCATTCAAATCTTTAGCAGCCTGAACTGCCCCTTCTGCGGTACTGGCAACAAGGCCTCGCTGGATGCGCACACCGTGCTGACTCAATATTGACTTACCTTGAAATTCGTGGATATTCATAAGACACACCTTTAAATGGATGGGCAAATTTAACCAACCCATTAGAGTTTGACAATAATTAAATGATAAATCACAACCGTACAACAATCTCTTGCCAGGACTAGGAAAATTGAATCAAAACATGGTTCATTTGGAAATTAAAGACAAAACTATTGCTTTATCCCACTTAATATTGGTACATTTGCACAATTAAAATTTATACAATTGAAAACAGGAAAAGTAAAGTTCTACAATGAGTCCAAAGGATATGGATTCATTACAGAAGATGGATCAGATGCAGAGTATTTTGTTCACATTTCAGGATTAATCGATGAAATCAGACAAGATGACTCAGTTGAGTTTGATCTTAAAGAAGGTAAAAAAGGCATGAATGCTGTACAAGTTAAAGTAATTTAATAAACGAATTCAATTTTTTTTCAAAAGGCTATTCGAAAGGATAGCCTTTTTTTTATGCCTTATTTACGTAGTCCTGAAGGTAACTGAACCTGGTGGTGAGTTGACCATTTTGGGTGATTTGGGCTCTTTGAAGAATGCCATCGACATCGTTATTAAAAAAACAGGGGATGACCTTGGTCAATAAATCATTCCCAAATCCTTGACTGGCATCTCGTGGTAATTCGCAAGGGAGGTTGTCTACTGCCATAACGGCAATTGCATGGGGTAGATAGAAATCTACTTCTTGTTCCGTTTGAGGATCATAACCATAAATAGGATCTGCAATTGTAGAAGGTCTAATGGTACACGCCACTGGTCCGTCTATATCACAACTGACATCGGCAACAACAGATATTTTAAAGTCTTTAGATTTCGCCTCTTCCCGGGTAAACAAAAAAGGCGCCTTGTCATCATAAAAATGTCCTGCGACGAAAAAATCGGTTACCGCGGAAAATGCGCCAAAAGTACTGCGATAGGCTTCTGGATGTTGGTAAAAATCCTCTCGACTGGACGGAGCACCGTCAATGCGAGCGTTGTAGTCTAATGAACCCACATGGCAATAAACCGCTTCCTCGAACCTTTGAGACAGGTAATCGGCCATATTAACCCTTTTGATATTCATTTGATCCAATATAGACGCAGCACCTTTACCCACCCTACCATGACCAGTAAGTAAAATTTTTATGGCTGGTAATTTGATAGCTGACAACTGGTCGTGTAAAGCTTTGAGATTGGGTAACAAATGGGCCTTTTCAATTTGATAAGATCCATGTTTGAGTCCCCAAGTACGTATGCCATTGTAGGCACCCACAACACCGGCATAATATCCGAATCCTAAGACCCTACTACCATTGGCGTAGACTAAGGTTTCGTGATCTATCAGTCGAATTTTTTTCTCCAAAATCGATTTTAGCAGCTGACGATTATAGGGTTGCTTTTTAATGGTGTGGCTAAAAAAGAGATACGATTTGTTAGGAATTAGTGCTTCAGCAGGAACTTCTTTAACGCCCAGCATCACATCGGCATGACTGATGTCGTCAGTGACTTCCAATCCAACGGCGCGGTAATCCTCGTCGGTAAAAATTCTCACATCGGAGGACTCAACCACTACCCTAGCTGCAGGATATTGCTCTTGCAATTTCACGCATTGAGAAGGCGTAAGCGGCACCCGGTGGTCGGGAGGCGATTTACGTTCTTTGAGGATAGCAAAGGTTATGGTGGACATTAGAATATTTTAGCTGTTGCGCTCAAAATTAAACTTAATAGGACGGATAAGCAACTTTTGTTTAAATTTGCTTTCCCTTCGGGGTAACCAGTAACAATGGGGTCGATTGGTTTTGACAGCGAGATCTATTGGACGGTAAGCATGTCGTGTCATGATATTGAAACACGTAAAAGGCGATATCAACATTTAAACGGCGAGAATAACTACGCTTTAGCTGCTTAATCTGAATTATAGTAAGATCAAGCCTTGTCCTACTAGGTAGGAAAGCTAAATGTCTCCGAAAAGCCCTGGTAAGCGGCGTTTTATTTTGAGGCATCGTAAAAGTTTACTACAATAGTGTAGCGCTTTGATGCATTATTAAGACCAAAAAGCTAAGTCTGGTGTAGGCTGTTTTTAGCCGGTAGCAGATCGAAAATCAATTAAAAACTAAACATGTAGAAAGCTCTTTAATGGCTTGTTTGGACCCGAGTTCGATTCTCGGCGACTCCACCAAATGGGACAAACTCAAATTTTTTGAGATTTGTCCCTTTTTATTTTCACCTAACTCCTTGTCTATCTGTAAGATATATCTTAATACATCATTGATTCTTGTGGTTCGACATTTTTTTCCATCAAATTCAATGTTTTCGGGGAATATCGAACCAATCAGACGTTGCTTACCATAAATATCTGATTGATTATATAATCTATCAAAGTTGTTTAACATGCGATACGCCTTTTCTATGTTCTGTTTAAAAACAGTGTTGGATTGGCTTAAATTATAAAGTTCTTGTTTATTAGACTCACTTTCATTGGTATAGCGGGTATAAGCACTGTTGTAGGCCTGTTGAGTAATTTTACCATCCACAAACAAATCTTGAAGATTTTCCATTCGCTTTATTAGCTTATCTTGTTTTTCTTTTAGTAGCTCTCTTTGTTTTTGTACATTTCCATTGTCTTCAAGCAGTAATGATTCCAGAACTTTTTTGTAAAGTTGTTTAGACTGTTTTGTAAACTTAAAATCTATAAGAATACTTGTAAAAATACCATTTAACTTTAACGCATTAAAACGCTCTTTTTTACAGCTGTTACAGTGATAGTAAAAAAATCGATTTCCGTTTTGGCTTCTAGAAGCACTTCCTGTCATTTTAGATTTACACTTACTACAATAAAGTTTACCCCTAAGTGGTAACTCTTCTCGTTGAGTGGTATAACTTGCTCTTTTACTACTGCGCTTTCGTTGCTCTAAAATCTCTTGAACTTTGTAGAACGTTTTATCACTTATTATTCCTTGGTGTACTCCTTCAACCCAAATCTCAGGCTCATCCTCATTAGCTGGAACAACAATTTTTCCAATGTACACAGGATTCCTTAAAATATTTGACAAGTTATTGCGGCTAATTTTATGCCCCATTTTATTTATAGCGAATCTAATCTCAGCCTGATTTTTACCACGTAGTATTTCATCAAAAGCATATTGAATATACTTTGCTTTATCGCTTGGGATAAGAAGCGGCTTATTTTGATCATCTCTACTGTTTTTATAACCCACTGGAGCTTTTCTACACCATCGCCCTGCTTTTAATGACCCTCGTATTCCCCCTCTTATCTTTAGTGATCTTCTGTCATTATCAATCTCTGGGAAAACCAAATTCATAGCCAACAGCGCTTTGCTCTCAGGTACGTTAAAGTCTATAGGCTGTTCAATGGCTTGCACTTCTATACTTAGAGCTTTAAAACATCTAAGCATATTAAATGAGTCTGTGATGTTCCTTGAAAACCTATCCCAACTAGTTACAAGCAAATAGTCAATACTATTTTTATTGCTTTTTGCAAACTGTAGCAGCTTTTTAAACTCAGGTCTATCAAAGTTCTTGGCCGAATGGTCTTCTTTATATTCTTTTATTATCTCTATATTGTTACTCTGACAATACTTAACAAGCTGCTCGTGTTGTACATCTAAACTATAGCCTTTAGCCTGCTCGTCTGTACTTACCCGGCACATGATTATGGCTTTTTTCATGATTTTTTATTTTTTGTTCTTAAAAATATGTTTTAGTTATTTCAATATCCGCTTCAACTTTCCCTATGAGTTTATAGCAGCCAACTGCTCCTTGGCAAGGAATGTTAAAAAATCGCGAATATGTTTAATTTGTTCTTGTGTGAGTTTCTCTTCTCTATGTTTGTTTAATATGCGTTCGCATGTTGTTAAAGACACCATAGCTTGTATGGTTGTGCTTGCCTTTGCTTTTTACAATAGGGTTACAGGTTTCTATATATGAGCTCAGGTTTTGAGTCTCTTTCTTTATCCTTTCTCTTATATGCATTTGAAAAACATTTCTCATTTAAAGCTTGTGCTTTTCTGTTCTATTAAAAATCAAAGGATCTCCATTTTCTACTTTAAACTCCATTGTCATGTAGCTTCCTTTTTTAATGTATTCAACAAGGCGCTTCTCTGCCTGTGCTTTATGCATGGAGGTAAGCTCTATCATCGTGGGACTTTTATCCTTATATCGTATCGTTACGCTTTTTAGGGCTTTGTGGTGCTTTCTTATAAGGGTTAAGATTTTATGGTCTGTTTGATTTAAAATCGTAATCTGCTCTTTGGTGTAATCCGTCTTCTTTTGAACAAATTTCTGGGTAAGGCCACTAAGTGAAAAACTGAAGTGAGGTTTTTCTACAGCTGTTTGAAAAGCTTCTAACCCGTCATTATTATCTCTTGAGCTCAACTCTTCTAAAACGCTTTTATTGACGATCTCAAAAGCTGCAGGGTATTTAAAAAACAACAATCGGATGTTTTGAGCGTGTAGTATTGTGTCTTTTACAAGTGACTCCAAAAGTGTTATATACGAACCGTCAGACTGTTTTGTGTTAATGATGGCTCCTATGGCTTTTTTGCCTAAAGAATCATCATAAGTCCTTTCAAAATATTGGGGGTTTTGTAAAATCCTTGCTTTTAGTACTTCAAGTGTGATAGGCTGGGTGAGTAAAAACCCTATATCCTTTATGTCTTCATAACTAAACCCAAACTCTCGTAAATGTGATACGATACTCATCCACACATACTCCATAAAGCAAATCGCTGTACTTTTATAACCGGTCTTGTCTATGTCAACACCATAATCGATATCTAAAAGCCCCGAACGCTCCCAGTTCACCATATCGGTGTAAACCAAATCAAGGCGTGTCTTTACAAGCGATGGCGTGTAGATATAAGCTCTAAAATCTCGAGCTTTAAAGAAATCGGCGTAAAAAGTATCAAGCGTAAAGTCCATGTACTAATTTCTTGTAAAAATACACTTTATTTGTAATATTACAAACTATTTAGAAAAAAGAAAAAGATCTATTCTTTTTTAATAGCTCGGCATGTAATGCTTCGATTTTTTGTTTTTGAGCCTCTATGATTTGGGTTTGCTCTTCCATTTGAACCTTTTGGATAGCTGTAATACTTTTTTGCATTTTAAACTCACTGCTCATCTTATCTCTGTCTTTCATATACAGATGAGCGCACTCATAATCGTTCTGCTGGTCTCTTTTGGTGTTTTTAAGCTCAAGCTTTAGTGCTCTATTTTCTTGTTCAAGAGCTATTTCTAAAGCTGTAGGCTTGCCATAGGACTCATAAGCGTTATAGTACATCTGCAATATATCTGCTAAGTATTCTGAAAAAACCAGGCCTAAGCTTTCTGCGGTTTCTTTGTAGAGTTTTTTCTGGGCGGCAGTGACCCTTGTCCCGATAGTTAGGGTTTTAAACTTGTTTGTTAAGTGATCATTCATAACTTTTTATATATAATTAAGTAGTTGTTAACCAGTATGTTAACATCTGGTTAACGAAAACCCTTTTATTTTTAACACCCGTTTGAAGGTGTTTTTATTTTAAAGGATATTCAAAGCTACAATGGCTTATATATTCTAAAAAGCGTTTTGGAAGTTTTATCTGCAATTTTTGGCTAAAATCGCATTTATCGTGGATTTTATATAAAAAGAGCCGCTAGTTGCGGCTCTTTTTATATTAATAGTATGAGTGTTTATATTCCTTAAAAATTATATCTCAACGCAAATTCATGGGTTTCTCCAATATCAGCCAAAGAGGCTCGTGTGCTTCGCTCGTAACCCCATCCGAAAGTAAGGTTCTTGTCTTCGTATTCCATCAAATTAAATTCAGCAATAATCGCATAGGATTCATCGGTTCTGTAACTCCCACCTATGTTGAAAATTTCTTTGAAAATAACCATGGTATTAAAATCATATGACGATGGCGCACCATCTACAATTCGTGCAAACACCCTAGGCTGCAGCGCAATCTGATCTGACAGGTCAAAAACATTAGTAAGCCCTAAATAAAAATGTGGACGATCCGTGGCCTGTGTGGCCCGCCCTCTTTCATTTTTATAACGCTCGGTGTTCAACATTCTTGGAACCGATAAATTCAATTCCCAGCGCTTATGATGTAAAGAAAAGCCTACCCCTAAATTAGGTAAAAACCGACTGAATGACTCTAAAGCTGGATCAAATATTACATTATAAGTCCGTAACCCTGAAGTGTTGACACTATAATTATTACCCCCTCCTTTTAGACCTAAATACAAACTGGTATCCTCAGAAAACTTTAAATGGTATGAAAAATCTATGCTAAAAAACGTGGATTTTTCAATAAACGTCTTGTCTTGAATTATACTCAAACCCAAACCTACATTCTTGCCCATCGCTCTGCTGTAGGCAAAGAAATTGGTCGTGGGTGCATCCGTGATCCCTGACCACTGCTGGCGTGTAGCCAAAGCCACATGGGAGGTTCCATCAACACCAACTGTTGCTGGATTATAAACTGTTGGCATGGTCCAATACTGAGAGAATATGCCTTCCTGCTGAGCGTTTAAGCCTTCAATCATAAGGGCTGTAAATGCAAATACTACTATATATTTAATTTTCATTGTCATCTTATTTTGTTATGTATAACCATCCATCGTAATCAACTGTGCCATTACCATCTAAATCTATTTGATAGTAATAAGAAGAAGCCTCTGGCAGTAAGCTGTCGCTGCCTGAACTACCGTTAGACTTAACATATCTTCCATCCCAGTCGTTTTGATAACTACGAGCACTAAAGACCTCATTCCCCCAACGGTTGTAAACCCTCACGATGTTGTTTGGATGGTTTTCTATGTTATAAATCATCCAGGTGTCATTAATCCCATCTCCGTTTGGTGTCAAGGCCTGTGAGGCATTTATCTCTATTAAATCACAAACATCGCCCAAACCATCCTCATCACGGTCTTCTTGACCTGGATTATAAGTCATTGGACAATTGTCCTCTGTATCCAAAACACCATCGTCATCGTCATCGTCATCACACACATCACCAATACCGTCCATATCGTTATCGGCCTGGTCAGGGTTTGGTGTATATGGACAGTTATCGTCTATATCAAAAATACCGTCATCATCTGCATCACAGTTGGTTACTGTAACAGTGAACGTTGTTGATGCTGAATTGCCAGAAGTATCTGTAACCGTCATCGTCACTGTATTATCGCCAAACATGCTACAATCAAATTGAGTAACATCAAAAGTGATCGATGCTATACTACAGTTATCGCTACTGCCATTATCAACATCAGCCGCGGTAATTTCTACAAAAGGATTATCGCCTACTGAAACGGTGATATCCTGAGCTATAGCTACTGGGTTAATATTATCCACTACCGTAACCGTTTGTGTCGCTGTGGCGGTATTGCCACT
>Ga0209136_1002676_pt1 | contig 10645 bp, 9 predicted proteins | sample SaaInl0LU_22_DNA_FD_184640 | JGI IMG/M metagenome (GOLD analysis project Ga0209136, IMG submission 184640) | Marine microbial communities from expanding oxygen minimum zones in the Saanich Inlet - ESP_90LU_22_DNA (SPAdes) (version 2) | ecosystem: Environmental > Aquatic > Marine > Intertidal zone... | reverse complement strand
GCAGAGTTGTCGTTGTACAACACATTGTGAACACCCTGAACAAAGAGGGAGTCAAGTTCGCACACCTTTTGACCACCAATCCACAATTGGAAAGTGGTTGGCTGAGACGCAGATGTATCAAACATGGCGTTGTTACCACCTGGCAAAGCAATACCCTCGGCTTCAATCCAGATGTAGCTCAAGAGGTCACCCTTGGAACGAAGTGGAACAGTAATTTCATTTGAAGCTCCGAAAGTACCAATGTAGTCAACGCGTTCTGGACGCATCGCAAAGTTGGTGTGTCGCTTGTAATTCTGACGGAAAAAACTGACCTGTGGTTGACCAGTGATGTACACATCCTGGGCACCTTTAGATACAAGGTCAATCAAAGCGGCTGACATTTTTACTAATAAAGTATATTAAAATTTTCGGACGATGTTTACACAACAGTAAAATGGTTGTCTTCCAAGCACTGACTTGGGAATCAAGAGATACCGAAGACGAACACTTGATTAGTATCTTTGGTAAAACCGAAGATGGTAAATCCGTCTGTCTTACCACCGCATTTACTCCTTATTTTTTTATCAAACTTCCAGGGAATATTACGAATCAGAAAATACAGAGAATTTATGACATCATCGATCAACAATGTAAAGATTCTGTGATGGCCTACTCTGTCATGAAGTCCAAAGATGTTTGGGGATTTCAAAATAATGAAGAGTTTGCATTCATGAAGGTGAACTTCAAACACCTTCAAGCTCGTCGTCTCGTGGATTCATTCTTGAGGAGACCCCTTGATAGGACACCTGAACTCTTTGATATTTTTGGAGTGAGGAATGTCAAAGTGTATGAATCAAACCTTGATCCAGTCCTGCGCCTGATGCATCGTACCGGAATCCAATCTACTGGGTGGCTGGATACTGGGGACAAATGTATTCGATCCCACCTCGCTCGTGTTGACCTGGATCTCTTCTGTAATGACTGGACAACCCTCAAACCCGTGGCGAGAGATGACATCGCACCATTTGTTGTGGCGTCAGTGGATATTGAATGTAATAGTTCCACTGGTAAGTTTCCCGACGCAAATATTCCTGGGGACGCCTGCTTCCAGATCGCAATCTCTCTGTGTAAGTTTGGTTCTGATGAGCCATATGACAAGACCTGTCTTTGCTACAAAAATACAGATCCCAACTTGGAAGGATCGACAATTTTGAGTTACCCAACTGAGAGAGAAATGTTGGAAGCTTTCCAAAAGTACCTTCACGAGAAGGATGTGGATATCATTACTGGCTGGAACATCTTTGGTTTTGATATGGAGTACATTTACAAGCGTGCTCAAATCAATAAGTGCCACTACGAGTTCTTCAACTTGGGCAAACTCAGGGATACCGAATCGGAACTTGTCATTAAGAAACTCTCGTCGAGTGCCCTGGGTGATAACCTTCTGAAGCTCCTCCCAATGAGCGGTCGTTTCATTTTCGATCTGTTCCATGAAATCAAGAAGGGATACAAGCTTGATAGCTATAAATTGGATAATGTATCTAAATTATACCTCGGGGATCAAAAGATTGATATGCCACCAAAAGAGATGTTTGCCCGTTTTGTTGAAGAAGATCCAGTTAAATTACGAGAAGTTGCCGAGTATTGTATTAAGGATACACTCCTTCCCCACAGACTTATGAAGAAGCTTTGTACATTGCTAAACTTGGTAGAGATGGCAAAGGCGACATGGGTACCGGTTCCATTCCTTGTTGAGCGTGGTCAGCAAATCAAGGTATTCTCCCAGCTCACAAAGAAGGCGAGGGAGTTGGGCTTCATGGTTCCAACTATTCGCTACGGTGCGATCCCCGAAGAACCTTATGAAGGTGCTACAGTTCTTGAAGCACAAAAAGGTGCGTACTATACACCAATCACAGCTCTCGATTTTGAGTCTCTGTATCCCAGTATCATGATGGCACACAACTTGTGCTATTCATCGTATGTCATGGATGAGAAGCGGTACGGTGCGGTGCCAGGAATTACCTATGAAACTTTCAAGATTGGTGACCGAACCTACAAGTTTGCCCAAGATGTACCAAGTCTCTTACCAGCAATTCTTTTGGAACTCAAGCAGTTTCGTAAGCAAGCCAAGAGGGACATGGCAGCGGCTACAGGTTTCATGAAAGAAGTCTACAACGGTAAACAGTTGGCTTACAAGATATCCATGAACTCAGTCTATGGGTTCACCGGTGCCGGCAAGGGTATCTTACCATGTGTTCCAATTGCCTCCACAACAACCTCAAAGGGTCGTGCGATGATTGAAGAGACCCGGAATTATGTTGAGAAGCACTTTCCGGGTGCAAAGGTAAGGTATGGCGATACGGACTCAGTTATGGTTGAGTTTGACGTGGGAGATCGCAAGGGTGAAGAAGCCATCGCTTACAGCTGGGAAGTGGGTGAGCGGGCCGCTGAAGAATGCTCAGCCCTCTTCAAGAAGCCAAACAATCTTGAATTGGAAAAGGTTTATTGGCCATATTTCTTGTACTCCAAAAAGAGATACGCCGCAAAGTTGTGGACTCAAGGGAAAGATGGAAAGATGCATATGGACTATATTGATGTGAAAGGTCTTCAATTGGTGAGACGAGACAACACACCCCATGTACGAGAGGTCTGTAAAGAGCTTCTAGATGTAGTTCTAACTTCGAGTGACACCGGTCCTCCCAAAGAACTTGCCAAAGAGAGAGCCATTGAGCTTCTCTCTGGGGATGTCCCAAATGAAAAGCTTGTTTTGAGTCAATCCCTTTCTGACACGTACAAGGTTTCTGGTAAGAATGTTTCGGTAACGAGTTCTGAGAGTGTCAATATCAATCAATCGCATGTTCAAGTTGTCAATAAGATGCGCCAAAGAAAGCCTGGTTCCGAGCCACAATCTGGGGATCGAGTGCCATACCTGCTCACAAAGACCCAAGATCCCAAAGCTAAGGCGTACGAAAAAGCCGAAGATCCAAAATATGTAGAAGAGCATGGTGTACCTGTTGATTATCACTATTATTTCCTTAACAAATTCCTAAACCCTGTGTGCGATCTTTTGGACCCATTATATGAGAATGTGAAAGAGGAAATCTTTGGTGAGATTATTGCTCAACACAAACCACCACCAAAAAAGAGGGTGAGTAGTGGACCGTCCTTGAGTGCAATGAAAAAGAGTGAACTTATTGAAGAATGTAAACGACTTGGTTTGGACGAAGGTGGTAAGGTTGCTGAATTGAGGGAAAGACTTAAAGCTGCGAGAGTTGTAAAAGAAGAAACTGTTGAAGACTTATTTAAAAACTACGAGCAAGATATAAGTAAGTAAATTATGAGCTTTCAAGAGAAGATTACCCTAATTTTTGAGGAAGAACTTAACGATAGAGTGAATTCTATCATTACGGAGTATGCCGAAACCATTTCAAAAAAACATGGTATACCACTCGAACAAGTCTTGAAATACATACCAGAAAATTACACAAGTAACATTTGTAGAGGTACAAAGTCCAATGGTAGCAGGTGTACTTTTAGATCAATCTGTGATGGATACTGTCGACATCATGCATCGCAAGGCGAGCGTATGACTAAACGTTCATTTTCAAACTCAAGTCTTCATAATCATGGACCTGAAAAAATGTTTGTAAAGGGATGCCCGGGTTGTGAATCTTCAAACGGGCTTATAGATTTGGGGGTCTAATATTGTAATGAGCAAAAACGATATTCTACTAACATCCATTAACAATTTTTACAATGAAGAGAGGAATAGATCTACACTACTAACTATACTGGACAAATCAAGCGGTATTTCTCTCCGCAACTTAGAGTGGTTTATCACAAACTATGCAAAAAAGAATCACACGGCATATCAAACATGTGATGGAAAACTATTTACTGTTCATTGTGCTTACAAGTCAAGTCTCAATGGATACAGCAAACAATTATTTGATCCTTTCTGTAGATCCCAAAAGTTTGCTTATGTAATTCCAGGTACATCTCATGAAATTCAAACCACTTTGGCACAATTGAACTTCATCAAATGGTGTATTAAGAATAATATCATTGATTATATCAGCGATAATAAGGAACGACTTTTTAGTAAGCAAGTGACATAAATCCCCTATCAAATACAAATGTTTGATAACCGGTATAGTACATATTGAGAGAGAATGTTTCTGTCTCTACATCAATAATAGAAGTGTCCAATTTTACTTCGATATTAGTCTTTTCAGATTGTATCTGACTAAAATCCAAGTTTCCCGATGGTTCCACATTAATCGGATTCAACGAGAAACTATATGTGTAAATGTTCCTAATTGGTCTTGCTAACCTCTTTTGGAATGGAACGACATACTTGAAATAAGTGTGATCAGTCTTTGTCACATTAGGAAGTTTATTACCATTTATGTAAAAACTTGCTTCGGACATGAGAGGATAAAAAAATGTGTTTTCACCCGCAAAATCTAGTGCAGACGAAAAGTTAAATCTGTTGTGAACATAGTACAAGTCTTCGTCTGTTTCGCCCACTTCTTTCACGAGACTTTCATCTTCAAAAATTGTATTTCTCAGAAACCAATGGATACATTTCACTGGAATGTTTGGAACCAGGTTATTCTTTATAACGTCTCTATTTAAATCACTAACAATCGATGGATGTTTTCTCACTAGATCTGTGACGAGTGTTTGTCTTTCACTCGCCAAAAACTTTCTTTCTTCGGGGCTTACCGTGATTTCTTCTGTTACAATGTTGAATGAAGAGAGGGTGAGAGTATCTGTTGTATCTGTGAAGAATGTTTGTTTATGGAACTCAAATTCAAATTCAATTTTTTGTCGATAAATGGCACACACTGGAAAATATGGACGATTTGGTTTATTTGAATCATACTCGTCACTTGCGAACTTTCTAGAAAAGAAAAAGTGAAGTGGTATTACCAAATCAGAGTCATACTGCGCCTTTGTTTTATACGCGGGTAAAGTGGCGTCATCAAAACCAAGGTTTCTATTTACAAGAAATCTATTTGCTACTTTTTCTGACATTTCTAAATAAAGTTCGTCATAGATAATTCCCCAGTCATCATGAATTTTCTCAACTTCTATGTCATCGACATACATTGTCACACTTTTTAGAATGTGTCTACCAAGTTGATCCGCGTAGTTACCATCTGATATACCCGGCATAGTTATACTCAACCACATATTACTCAAAAGATCTCCCATATTTCGGGGATTAAACTCAACTTTGATCGTTTTATCGAATGGCCACGACGCCGCCGCATTACCCGGTTTTACCACATTTTTACTCCTGTGATACTTTCTAAAGTCAGAATGTCTCCGATCAGTGGTATAATTAAAGAAGGATTCGTCTGGATCTTTGGAAAGCAAATAGGTGTCTTGCTTTCCAATAGCTTTGAGCGAAATTTTCGCAGCTTCACCCATACCTACTATTGTTTACATATTTTTAATATCCATTTTCCACATGTCAATGTGAGAAGTACCCTTCATAACTTCAAGTTCTTCCTTCGCTTGTTTTGATTCTTTGAGGAGTTCTCGTACACATTCCTCGGTGTACTGGACAGTCTTGATATTGAGGAGATAGTCAAAGTTTCCATTGATTTTGGGGAAGATACCAGCCAATTGTCGCTCAAGGTCATCTTTCTTTCTCTTGAAGACTACGATCTGTCCCTCGATGACCATTGTGACAAACTTTGATTTGTATCCACACATCTTGGATCTCACTTCAAGCACTTTGATCAGGTGTTCTTTCCTCTTATTGTAATGTTCAAGACGAAGATCCACAAAGTCTTTGAGAATCTCTTCGGGACTTGAGTACTTGTAGATACCCTTCACTGGGTGAAACAAATGCATGTTGGATGTATGGAATGACTTTCTCAACTTGAGGTCCTTCACGAGATCTTTCCCATTGTAACCCATAATTTCAAAGTCAACATCTTCGGTCGTTGAATTGTTTGTGAATCCCGAGATGACTTTCTTTTCCACGAGACCGTCAAGATACTCTTTGTAGTCTTGAGTCCAACGACCTGGTGGTAACTCAGTGACTTTGAGTCTTGATCCGGTATCTCTCCAAACACCTTCTGTGATCCAAGTGCCATCTTCCTTGAAAACTTTACCCTTGAAACCCCTAAACCATGGAGTCATCTCTTTGAAGTCGAGGCCGCTCAAAGCTCTTCCAATATTTTCCTTGATGTCCTTGGGATTGAATGGTGGAACATAGCAACTGAAACCCGTACCGATACCTTCCGTTCCATTCACAAGAACCATTGGCAAAGTTGGCATGTAAAAGTCTGGTTCAATGGAACGACCGTCATCGTCGAGATAGTTGAGAACTGGATCATCCCGGGGATCAAAGATCTTGCGAGCCTCCTTGGTTAACTTTGTGAAAATGTACCTCGTTTGAGACGCATCCTTACCACCCATGAGACGAGTACCAAATTGACCACATGGCTCGAGAAGGTTGATATTGTTTGAGCCTGTGTAGTCATTCGCCAACTTGACAATTGTGTCCGCGAGGGAGACTTCACCGTGATGGTACGCCGACTTGTCCGCAACATATGCCGCCAATTGTGCCACCTTCATTTCATCTTTGAGATTCTTGTGGAAGCATGCGTACATGACCTTCCTCTGTGAAGGCTTGAGACCATCTGCCATGTGCGCGATAGAACGCTTCAAGTCTGCCAAGCTGAAATTGACCAAGTCTTTGCGGACAAAATGTGTGATGCTCAAGTTCTTGACTGAACCATATGGAACTTCCAACTCTTTGGGGTCTTTCGCTGTACTTTCCAAGAGCCACGACTTTCTGTCATCCGCCTTCTTCTTGTCAAACGCGAGAACAATGGATTTGTCCGTCATAATATCCATGTCAAACTTCACAGTCAAGTCCTGAATCTTCTTGAAGTACTCTCGGGCTTCGGCCGAGGTTGAAGTACCCAAACCCTTGTAGTACTTGATTTTCCACCCAGGTTGTCCATTACCATACCAAGCTCTGAAAGCTGAGTCGGTATAGAAAGACTTTGATTGACCACCCTTTGAAGCCTTAATAATTGGTGTGACCATTGAGACCACAAAACCCAATTTGAGGAGACTGGGCCAAAAGTAGTGAATCATGTTGAGAATGAGACCCTTGATGTGTGAACCATCATTATCCGCATCGGTCATAATCATGAGGCGACCATAGCGAAGTTCAGAAACATCTTGATAATCCTTGCCTTGTTGAAGACCGAGGATCTTCTTGAGATCATTGAACTCCTGGTTTGATGTGAGTTGAGTGACCGAAGCATCTCGAACATTTTTACATTTACCACGGAGTGGGAAGACGCCATAGTGATCACGACCAACCACCGAAAGTCCCGCAACGGCGAGAGTCTTTGCCGAATCACCCTCCGTGACGATGAGTGTACATTTTCCAGATTGCGCTGTACCAGCCTTGTTTGCGTCGTCCAACTTGGGAATACCGGTAATTTTAGACTTTCGAGCACCATCCGTCTTCTTGAGTTCTTTCATCTCTTTGAATTTGGACAAAGCCGTGAGTTCATCGCTGATACCAGTCTTGAGAGCATTCTTCACAAAGTTTTTGGGTGGTTCAAACTTACTTCCAAAGTCTTGAGCCTTTGAAGTACATTCGGATTTGACCTGACTTGAGAAAGTTGGATTCTCAAGGGTCGCCTTCACAAAAATGTTGAAAGTATTCTTGACTTGTTGTGGCTTCAATTTGATCTTCTTTGCCATCTCATCGATGATACCAGATGCGAGATACGACGCCACATGATCCACGTGTGTACCACCCTTGGTCGTACAAATACCATTCACGAACGACACTTGTTCAAGTCCATTTTCTGAAGGACCAATACACACCGACCAGCGATCCGTGGTGACCGAACATACATCCGTCACACCTTCGTGCATTTTGGCATACGCTTCAAAAGAAGTCTTGGGGAGTGCTTCACCTTGAAACTTAACCTTACAGTTGGGGGTTGTACAGATGTTTGCGTCCCATACCCGCTTTTCAAAAATCTTGTAGATGTTGTTATCCATAGATTTCATACCAAATCTTTTCCAATCTGGAATAAAAGTAATTGAAACTGAAGAAGTTGAACCAGAATGTTTTGTAATTTTTGGAGGGTGGCACACGGTCATATTATTTTCCCACTTTTGACAGTATGTTTGTTTTGTCTCGTGATCCTTAATAACAACCAAAAACGCCGATGAGTAAATGTTTGTCAATTTGGCACCGTATCCATTTCGACCACCCACAATCCGCCTCTTATTGTCATCGTAGTTTGTACTCGTGAGAAGATGACCAAATGTGAGTTCTGGGTTCCACACACCTTCCTTCTCATGCATTTTAACACTGATACCGCCGAGAGGTCCATTGTTCTCGATGGTCACAGAACCAGTCTCCTTGTCTATCCTCGCCGAGATGCTCGTAACGTGTTTCGGATGTAATGAGTTGCGGTCAATCGCATTGACGAGGATTTCGTCAAAAATCTTAAGTAAAGCCGGTGAATAATTGATGCTCTTCTTCTTGAATTTGTTATCAGTCTTGTGATGAATCCAGTACGGTTCAGAACTGAGGTCCACTGGACCAACATAAGAATCCGGTCTTTTAAGGACATGTTCGATGTGTGTGAGCTTTTGAACACTCTCTCCCATCTTTCTTTAATTTTTATAGAGTCATCTCTTTACTTAGGTTTATTCTCTTCGAGAATCTTGTAAAAATTCTTGACCCATAGTTTCATTTCATGTCTACTAACAGAGTTGGTTTTAGGTACAATACTCTTGATAGCACCAATTTGTCTAAGAGCGTCAATTCGTGGATCGAATTTGATACTCCCCCTTTCGTAGCAACACGCACACACTCGAACATTATTCCAACTGTGAGTATTGTTATTTTCAAATGGTAGATTTGTTTCACGTAAATACTTGTCAAATAAACGAAGTTCCCATGAATGAGATGCCTTAAAATATGGATCAAGTGGTGCGAGGCACACGGCACAGACATACTCCCATTTTATTTTCATAGTTATATTTAGACATGTATCTTTATCTGATAGCTACAATTTTTGTACTTTATCTCATGATGAAAAATAAAACGCGTGGTATGAATAAGGCTATAGAAAAACTTATTAGACAGTCAGCCCGATACGCAGTGGCGGCACAACAGGATGCTTCGCCAGTTATTGCTGTGCTTCATGCTAACTATGCGGCGGCGTATTTCTACGCACTCAAAGAGTTTGCCACTGATTCACAAATCCATAACGCCACTGGAATTGATGTTAAGAAATTCAAAGAGCATGTCACAAATGTCCAAGATATGGTGACCAAGAAAACTTCTGCTAAATGTCCAGAGTTTGTTGGCGAAGTTGATATTTACTTGGCACAAATTGGTGGAGAGGCTGCTTAAAATTAAAACTCCGTAAAAGTGTATGGATGACTATGTCATCGTCCAAGATCCGAGGAATAACATAGTTTTAGGTGTGATTGAAAATCGTCAAGTCCCGGAGACAATCATAGAAATACATATTGAAGAGCGGGATGATGGAATTCATCACCAAAAGGTAATGTGTTTTGTAGTATCCTTTATAATTATTATGGTAGGTGGAACCATGCTTTTTTGATACCTAAGTCACCAAAGATTATCACAATTTCAAAGTCAAAAAATGGAAGTCGTTCGTGATACTATGTGGTCTACCTGCCTCGCCAATGCGGTGAAGATGTACCGCCTTCGTGAGCCAAATGAAAAGTGCTACCGCCTGGCAGACGCAACCTGGAAGTGTAAGATGGCCTACATCAAACACACAAACACAAAGAGAAACAGTTCAATTGTTGTTCTTGACGCGCCACCTAAAGAAATTACAGTCGAACAACGTACACAACACAAGATTTGTTGTGCCACTACAATGTCTGGTAAACCTTGTCGTTTCAAGGCGGTCTGTGGTGACTACTGCCGAAAGCACAAAGTGGCTTCAACGAGTATTGGAGACAAGGTGGATGTGAGTGACCTTCTTTCCAAATTAGACGGAATTAAAATCCAGTAGTATTATAAATGTCTTTCGATCAGGAGACCCTTAGACCTGTAATAATAGCGATGGCGCTCTACCTCGCCATAAACATTATTGTCCCCCGTATTTTGAAGAAGCCAACTGGTATCAAACCAATTGATGATCTTGTTATGACTATGATCGCGCAACAAGACTCTCTAATGAATGGCACTATTCTCATCGGCCTTGTCGTCCTCGGTACCAATTACATTCAAGAGGAACTCTTGTAAGATGTTCTTTTTTCCAACTAAATTTTTCGTGTGTTCGTGGTTCATATAGCGAAGTTTCTTATTATACACGGCTTCCATGAACTCCGCGAGTTGGTTCGGATTTGGCTTACCCCAAGTCATTCCCTTTTTGAAGAGGAAGTCGTCCCTCTCCAGCTCTTGAAGTTCACAGTCAATCGTGTATGGCGTCTTTACATACTCGGGTGCACCACCATAATTTGTGATTATGACAGGTTTGTCACGCAGCGCAGCCTCGACAGCACCCATACCAACTCCCTCTGAGTTTGAAAAACTCACATAGCAGTCGCAGCGATCGTGGAGTTTGTCCATTTCTTCGTCGGAGATGAGACCATTAATGACCTCAACATTTGGAAGTTTGAT
>Ga0209136_1002672_pt1 | contig 10647 bp, 6 predicted proteins | sample SaaInl0LU_22_DNA_FD_184640 | JGI IMG/M metagenome (GOLD analysis project Ga0209136, IMG submission 184640) | Marine microbial communities from expanding oxygen minimum zones in the Saanich Inlet - ESP_90LU_22_DNA (SPAdes) (version 2) | ecosystem: Environmental > Aquatic > Marine > Intertidal zone... | reverse complement strand
ACACTAACAAAACCCCATTTACCAGGCCATCCGCGGCCAAAACGACCAAAAGAAGGAGCGAAAAAAGTATACAAGCCCCAAAATTTGCTCGACCGCGAGCCACGCTTTGACGAATGGATCCAAAGAAACTCTGGTGCTCAAAAACTCGGATAAACCATGCTTGAATGCTCAGGGCCACCATGGCCAAGCCGAGCAAGAGCAAAGCAAGACCAAGAAAACGTGAACGCGACCAATCCATGTCATTTTGAAGCATATCCATCATTAACTGGGGATCGTTCCCAGCTTCGCGTTGGATAGACTCCAAGCTAGCGGCTGTGCTTTCATCTAAAAAGAGCGCCACGACAAATCCCAGAATCATGGTGCTAGCCAAGAGTTGAAAAAGGATCATCAATCCGAGTGTTCCAGCATGCACGAAACCCTTACTCGTCGCCATGAGTTGTGGTTTTTCCCCCCACGAACGAAATTCTCCTGACTCAGCGGCAATGGCCACACCCATGTACAATGCAGGCAAGACAAAGTAGGAAACCAAGAAGGGGAGCACGGGGATGTACTTGCCGAGCATGGTCGCTACATAGGCCATGAATCCAAATAGAAGAAAGTGTCGGGGGGCGAGCATGAACGTTGCCCAGGCATTTTTGAGTGCATGTACCATGAGAGCAAAGATGGCAATGATATCTTTGCCAAACATCTCGCGCTTCGTGCAAACCTTCCCATCCATCTCCCAATTTCCGACGTTGAGCCATGCTGTGGCAACGACGGGGACATTTGACGGAGTTCATGCGGGCCATCAAGCCATCCTAAAGCGCTTGATATCCGCCGCCAAGGAACATGACGGTAAGAGCGTTCTCATCACCTTTGATCCCCATCCGCGTAGACTGATTCATCCCGAGTATCCGCTTGAGTTGCTTACCACAGTCGAAGAGCGTGCCGAACTGCTCGCGGAACTCGGCTTGGATTACTTGATTGTGCAGCCCTTTACACATGCGTTTTCAAAAACGGAATCCATCGATTTTGTGCGCCAGCTCTTGGTGGAAAAAATTGGAGTAAAACGACTCGTTATCGGACATGACCATCGCTTTGGACGGAACCGAGAAGGGGGTTTTGAACATTTAAAAGAATTCGCTCCGGTCTATGGCTTTGACGTGGAAGAAATTCCTGCCTTAGATATCGAAGCGATGCATGTTTCGTCCACCCAAATTCGACAGGCACTGCACGCGGGCGAAATGGACAAAGCGACGCTCGCGCTGACCCGACCCTATTTTGTGACGGGTGAAGTTGTGAAGGGGCGCCAAATAGGTCGGACGATTGGCTTCCCAACGGCCAATATCGGGGGCTTACATCCGGATAAATTACTCCCTTCGCAAGGAGTTTATGCCGTTCGTGTAGACTTGCTCGACCATGCGGCCTCATCGGCCACTCGCAGTTTGCCTGCTGTCGCGAATTATGGCCAACGCCCGAGTATTGAGGCCGGTTTGGCCGTGCTTGAAGCCCATTTACTGGAAGGAGGGCAAGACCTCTACGGTCAGCGGATCCGAGTGCATTTTATTGAACGCCTTCGTGGAGAGTATAGCTTTCCAAATCGAGAAGCACTTGTCGCGCAAATCGCCAAAGACGCGGAAGAGGCGAGGAGGGTGCTGTGAGCTCGGGCTTCGCCCTCGCTCCGTTTGTTAGCTAGTTGGTTTGTTAGCTCGGGCTGCGCCCTAAAGCCAGAAAGCACGGGTTTCGCGCTGTCGCCTTATCGCTTAAACGTTTAATCTCTTTTAGCCTTAAACCTGGTGGTCGACCTTCGTCGCGCGCCGAGACTTTCCGTTGTTTTGCCGAGTTCTAGCTGACAAACGAACATGCCAACTAACCAGCAAACAGCACAAAGCGCCCCTAGCCCTCCAACCCCAACGTATAGGTCAGCATGATCATTCGGCCCGCCATGGGGTAGTAGAAGTTCTCGTCGGTGCGTTGCCCCCCGTAGAGGTAGCCCCAGGTGTAGCCGTTCGGCGCATACTGGGCGTTTAAGACATTGAGGAAGTCCACTTTGACTGTGCCCCAGGTTGCGGGCATGCTGAACTGCAGGTCAAAGGTTTGGTAGGGGTCTAGGCTACGAGAATTCTGCCCCGTGTTGTCCAAAAATTGGCGTCCCACCGTTTTGGCGCGAAGAGCGACATAGGCCTGAGGTTCCTGAGGATCCAAGTTATCCGTAACCCAGACATATTTTAGGATGGCATTGCCCATGAATCCAGGGGAGAAGGCAATGGGGGTGTTGGTATATAGTGTTTTGACTTCGGAGTAATCCAGGTAGTCGTAGAGCACCTCTTCAAATGCGGCGATGCGGTTGGTACTGAACGTCGCATTGGCGAAGAGGCTCCAGTGTTGGCCCACACGGCCTTCGGCCGCTAGCTCGATGCCGCGGCGGAAGCTTCGGTCCACATTGGTGCGGAGGAGGGCGCCTACGTCATTCAATGCACCCGTGGGAACCAGCTGGTCTTTGTACTCCATGGCATAGCCTGTGGCTTCCAGGCGGTAGGTGGGGCCTGCGAGGATGTAGCCGGTCTCGAGGTCAAAGAGGCGTTCGGCCTTAGGGGCTTCGAGGTCGCGGCGGTCGACAAAGTCGTTTCGGTTGGGTTCCCGGTTGGCAATCGCCCCCGAAAGGTAGACGCGGTGAATGGCCTGGTTGTCCGTGACATGCCGCCAGTCCAGGCCGGCTTTCGGGTTGAAAAAGAGCTGGTTGTAGCCCAAATCCAGACGCGTCTGATCGTCGCCCCGGCCGTAGATGTAGTAGGCCACATTTCGGACCTGCAAATCGCCATAGGCCACGAAGGGACCCAAGGGAATTTCGGCCTTCGCATAGCCGGTCACGTCCATTTTATCGCCCACCGCCTCGTAGTAGCGGTACTCGTTGGCGCCCTGGTAGTCCTCGCGGTCCAGCCAAAAATTATAGGTCGTCCCAATGCTGGGCAAGGGGTTGATGCGCATCCACGGCAAAGTGCCAAAGTGATCGCCGAGGTAGCCGTTCCAGAAGCCCCCCAAGACGTATGTGCGATCGCCCACTTGTTTGACCAAAGACGCGTTGGTGCCGATCATAAAGTTGTCCAACCAGCGCTGGCGGACGAGGTCGGTGGTGTAGATGGTATCCCCATTGATGACGGGATTTTCCAGGCCGTAATCGGCAAAGGCATCGCCGGCGCGGTACTGCTCAAAGTAGCCTTTTCCGCTCACGAAATAGGTGGTAATGTTCAAATCCCAGTTGCGCGGCAGGTACAATTTGGTGATAAACTGCGTGTGCGCCTGGCGGTACTGGTCGATTTCATTCGGGTAGCGGTAGTAGTTGTAGGTGCGGGCGCCCGAACGTCGCAAATGGTCGGCATCCGCCGAATCCAAATAGTTCCGTGCGATGTAATCCTCGACCCCTTGGGCGTCACCGCGGTACTTCGCCTCCGGGATGCCCCACCAGGCCTGCTGCGTGCGCTCTTCGCCGCTGAAATGCACCAAACGCACATAGCCGTCTTTCAATCGCGCTTGGCCCGAAATCAAATACGACGTCAAATCCACCGCCGAGCGGTCGATAAAACCATCGCTTTGCATGCTCGAATAGCGGCCCATAAACGTAAAGGGTTTGTCCTTTTGGCCCTTGAAGCCCACCGCGCCCGAATGCATCACCACCGTCGCACGGCTACTCCCATAATAGCCCGCGCCCAAAGTCAACTTGGTGGAAGCCTCTTGGTCCGGCACCCCCACCTCCATGGAAATGGAGCCGCCAAAAGCCCCGGCGCCCACCGTCGAGGTGCCTACCCCGCGTTGAATCTGCACACTGTTTAGGGAAGATGTCAAATCCGGGGTATTCACCCAAAAAACCCCGTGCGACTCCGGGTCATTCACGGGCGCCCCGTTGATAGTGACATTGATGCGCGTTTGGTCCATGCCGCGCATGCGCAAATACGTATAGCCCATGCCCGTTCCCGCATCCGAAGACTGCGTCATAGAAGGCAAAAATTGCAGCACGTAGGGAATGTCCTGCCCCGTATTCATATTGGATAGGTAGCTATTCCAAACATTCCGCTCGTCAATCCGCGAAATCGTGATGGTCTTCGCTGTCATCGGCGTGCGTTCCGAGGCCCGAACCTCTAGAAGTTCCACGCTGGTCAGGGAAACTTTGGTCAAGGATGTCGTGTCAAGGAGTTGCGCATTCAGCGTTAAAGCGCTGATCGTCAAGAGGGCAAAAGCGGAAGTTTTCATATTCGCTGGTTTTCTAAAGTTACACAGCGAGGTGCCTGATCTAGGCGGCCCGAACGGGCTTTTCCACTTCCTTGGCAGCATAACCTGCCCAGGTTCGTAGGGTATCATCTCAGCCGAATCCGGCACCCCTGTGTTAGGTCAAAGATAGGGATTCCATTCAAAAGCCTTGACGTTGAATAAAGTCAATGGCTTGGGTTTCGCGTTCTTCGATGGAACCTCTCAAAAGGATATAGGGTCGTTTGAGTGTTTGAATTTTCTCAAGGATGACGTTGGTCAATCGCGCCCGATCGTGCGGATTCTCTCTCAATGGATCGGCTTCCCAGGGTATTTCTTCGGAGCAAACTAAGTAGGCATGTGCTCGCGGGGAGGTGGCCATGTCCTCGGGGAGCGTGCCAAATTTTTCTTCCGCCCAAAGCTGGGTGGTAAGTTCATCTGTGTCGCAAATCACTCTAGGCAAAAGGCCAGCCGAAGGGGCGCTCAGGCGCTCATGCGCCTCTTGGATTCGGTGGCGCTGGCCTGCATGGATGGATTGGATAGCCTGAATCCCATAGCCTTCAGAGGTATTCATGGAGAAATATGTGCGCGCATATTCGGGCACTAAAGTCCAGCCATAAGTCGCATGAATGCGCTCACCCAGCGTGGATTTTCCGGAAGATTCTGCGCCCGTGAGTACAATTTCAAGACTCTTAGGAATTTCGACCGCCCAAACCAGGCAGTCTGTCGAGCCATCCGACGTCTCAAGCATCTCAGCCCCAAGTCGAAAGCGCCGTCCATCGCGAATTTGGGCTTCGAAGGAACCTAAATTGCCCTGAACCCCTGAGGAAGCGTTCGACATTTTGGGCCAAGAAAGCAGCCGAATGCCCTCTGAGAAATCGAGGCCCGGCTGATGGGCCGCTTTGAAAATGGCCTCTTTGGCTCCCCAAGCTACGCGCAGCGCCCAATGATTCTCCTGTGTGGCAGTGAATGCAAGCTCTTCGGGATGCAAGAACTTTTTAGCAATTCGAGCCAGTTGATCCCGGGGTCCTTCCACATCAATTCCTACGGCTAAACTTGGGTGAAAAATGGCGAAGGCATGCTTGCCACCATGACTCAGGCTGACGTGCCCTTGCGGCAACTTTGGTCGGCGGTCATCATAGTCCAGCGCGGCGAGAAGCTTGGGGTCTATGGCGTTTAATGCATGACGGGCCGCAATAAAATGCCTTTTTCTGCCCACATTTTGGATGTCTGAAAGGCGCTGCTGATCGGCGGCGGAAAGCCCAAGTTCTTCTCCTCGGAAATCCTGTTCCGAGCTGTCGGATAGGGGCATTCGGCCTATTTCCAAGCCGAAAAGACCGTGAAAAGTCTTTTCGGCCCGAACCTTCTTTGTAATTTTGCCGTTCCCATCCATAAACCATTACGAAATTCAAAGAAAATATGTCAGCCACCAACTATATCCCATATAAAGTCAAGGACGTGTCCCTCGCAGAGTGGGGTCGCAAAGAAATCACCCTCGCCGAAGCAGAAATGCCAGGCCTGATGGCATTGCGTGCCGAGTACGGTGCGGCCAAGCCGCTGGCTGGTGCGCGGGTAGCCGGTTGTTTGCATATGACCATTCAAACGGCCGTATTGATTGAAACGTTAGTGGAATTAGGTGCAGATGTTACCTGGTCTTCCTGCAATATTTTCTCCACCCAAGACCACGCGGCGGCAGCGATTGCGGCGGCGGGCATTCCAGTGTATGCTTGGAAAGGGATGAATGAAGAAGAATTCGACTGGTGTATCGAGCAAACCCTGTTCTTCGGGGAAGATCGCGAGCCCTTGAATATGATTCTCGATGATGGAGGTGATTTGACCAACATGGTGTTGGATCGCTATCCGGAGCTTGCCGCTGAAATCGGCGGATTGTCTGAAGAGACCACAACGGGAGTTCATCGTTTGTATGAGCGTATGATTAAAGGCACCCTTCCGATGCCAGCGATCAACGTCAACGACTCCGTGACGAAGAGCAAGTTCGACAACAAATATGGTTGCCGCGAATCTGCCGTAGATGCGATCCGTCGCGCCACTGATCTGATGATCGCGGGTAAAGTTGTCGTGTGTGCAGGCTACGGTGACGTAGGCAAAGGCACGGCCGCTTCCTTTAAGGCAGCAGGCGCACGTGTGATTGTCACTGAAATTGATCCCATTTGTGCCCTTCAGGCCGTGATGGATGGTTTTGAAGTTCGCCGCATGGCGGATGTCATCGGTATGGCGGGTATCGTCATCACTTCGACGGGCAACAAAAACATTATCGTTGACCGCCACTTCAAGGCGATGAAGGACAAGACGGTAGTTTGTAACATTGGCCACTTTGACAATGAAATCGACATGGCGTGGTTGAACAAGAACTACGGCCACACGAAGTCAACCATCAAGGCTCAAGTAGATCTGTACAACATCGAAGGCAATGATATCATCGTCTTGGCGGAGGGTCGTTTGGTGAACTTAGGGTGTGCCACGGGTCACCCCAGTTTTGTGATGTCCAATAGCTTCACGAACCAAGTTTTGGCGCAAATCGAACTCTATACCAATCCAGGGAAATACCCGAATGAAGTATTCACCTTGCCAAAGCATTTGGATGAGAAGGTGGCCTTCTTGCACCTCGCTGCCGTCGGAGCAGAATTGGATACCCTCTCTCAAGACCAGGCCGAATATATCGGAGTTACTGTTGAGGGTCCATTTAAGCCTGAAACGTATCGCTATTAATTAGCGGATTGGATACAAACAAAAAGGGCGCCCATCGGGCGCCCTTTTTTATTTAGTTGAGATAAGCATCAAAGGGCAAAGGCCTTTTGAATAGCCTCTACAGCATCCAATTTCTCCCAGGTAAAGAGCTCCACTTTCATGGTTTTGATTTCCATTCCGGCACTCGATGGGCGCTTAAATTGCTTTTCTACGATTTCGGGGTTGCGTCCCATGTGTCCGTAGGCTGCGGTTTCGGCATAGATAGGCTGGCGCAAACCAAATTTGGTTTCAATGCCGTAGGGACGGAGGTCAAACAAAGACTGAACGGTCTGCGCAATGGCTCCATCGGTCAACTTTTTGCCGTCAGCGCCACGAACTTTGGCCGTGTTGTAGGTATTGATATAGAAGCCCACGGGTTCCGCCACGCCAATGGCGTAGGCCAATTGAACCAGTACCTGCTTGGCTACTCCCGCCGCGACTAAATTTTTAGCCACATAACGCGCTGCATATGCGGCAGAGCGGTCAACCTTAGAAGGATCCTTACCAGAAAATGCACCCCCACCGTGCGCGCCCTTACCGCCGTAGGTATCCACAATGATTTTACGACCCGTCAAGCCGGTATCGCCGTGGGGACCCCCAATGACAAACTTGCCCGTAGGGTTGATGAGGTAGCGAACGTTGGCGTTGAACAGACGCTGAATGCGGCGGGGCAACTGCTTCTTGATTCGAGGGATGAGGTAGCGAAGAATGTCCGCTGTGATCTTCTCTTGCATTGCCTTTTCGTCCGCAAAGTCGTCATGCTGCGTAGAGATGACCACGGTATCAATAGCTTCGGGTACGTCCCGGTCACTGTAGCGGATGGTCACTTGGCTCTTGGAGTCCGGGCGCAAGTACTTCATGAATTTGCCTTCCTTGCGGATCGCAGCAAGCTCGCGAAGCAATAAGTGGCTCAGTTCAAGGGCCAAAGGCATGTAGTTATCCGTTTCATCTGTGGCATAGCCAAACATGATGCCCTGGTCGCCTGCCCCTTGCTCTTCTTTGGATGCACGGTCTACCCCTTGGTTGATGTCTGCCGACTGTTCGTGAATGGCGCTCAAAACCCCACAGGAGTTGGCCTCAAACATGTATTCAGACTTCGTGTATCCAATCTTGCGGATCACTTCGCGGGCAATTTCTTGGGCATCGATATAGGTCCTAGACTTCACTTCGCCGGCCAAAACCACCTGCCCCGTTGTAACCAAGGTTTCGCAAGCCACTTTGGATTCAGGATCAAAAGCAATAAAGTGATCGACCAAGGCATCGGAAATTTGGTCAGCCACTTTGTCAGGGTGCCCCTCAGACACCGATTCGGAAGTAAATAAATAACTCATAGCATCAAATTTTTGAGGCGAAAAAGGATTCAAAAATGCCAAGAGGAAACTCCGTCTTTAGCATTTTTTACCGTGGTTGCAATCGGACAAATCCTTCCACGCAGTGGCAAATGTACTATAGGGGGGCCAATGCTTGACGCAAATCTTCGATTAAATCTTGAGGATCCTCAATCCCAACACTCAAGCGAATCATGGAATCTGTGAGCTGTAGGGACTCTTTTTCCTCATCCGGCATATCTGCATGGGTCATATGATAGGGGTGCTGAGCTAGGCTCTCATTGCTGCCCAAACTGACAGCTAATTTGATGAGTTGAAAGCTGTTTAAAACGCGGAAGGCAGATGCCTCTCCTCCGCGCACATCAAAAGAAATCATGGCACCTGCGGAAGGGCTTTGCCGTGCATGGATAGCTTGCTGCTTAGCCCCTTGATTTGAATGCCCCGGGAAATACACCCGTTCGACCGCAGGATGGGATTCTAGAAAAGACAGGACCTGCAATGCATTGCTAGCCTGTCGTTCCATGCGGATAGAAAGGGTTTCCAAACTTCGGGTGAGCAACCAACAGGTATTCGGTGAAGCCATGTTTCCCAGGAATGTGCGAAGCGTCTTGATCGCCAATAAACACTCGGCAGTTCCAGTGACCGCTCCCGCTATCAAGTCCGAGTGCCCTGATAAAAATTTAGTCGCTGAGTAGCATGACATGTCAGCCCCCCATTCCAAAGGTTTTTGCCAAATTGGCCCTAAATAGGTGTTGTCTACGGCTAGTCTTATCTCCGTACCATGGCTGTTCTTCAAGGCGGCTTTTAATTCCCCTAACGCTTTAAGGTCGACCACCGCATTGGTCGGATTAGCGGGAGTCTCCGCGTAAATGAGCTTAATCTGACCTCCTCGTTCACTCGAACAGAGTTCTGCACGCAATTCACTTAAATCAGTTTCTGCGTCAAAGTGCTCGACATGAACCCCGATACTCGGAAGATAATGATGCACAAAATGGTGTGTACCGCCATACACTGGATTAGAAATCAGCAGCCGATCTCCTGGTTTGAGAAAAGTTAAAAACACCGTGGAGATCGCGGACATTCCACTCTCAAAGACGGCTGCATCGGCGGCGTCCTCCCAAAGCGCAAGTCGCTCCTCCAGAATTTGAAGGTTTGGATTATTTAAACGGCTATAGATTAATCCGGGTTTTTCTCCAGCGTGAGGGTCTGTTTTACCGTAGGCTAATGCGAAAAATCGCTTTCCTGCTTCGGCGTTTGGAAAAACAAAAGTGGAGGTTTGATAGATTGGGCATTTCACCGCATTTTCGCTCCATTCCGGCACGTAACCGTGGGTCATCATGAGCGATTCTGGCTTCATTTTTTTCACAGAGTAGGAATTCAAGGGTTGTGTTTTGGAAAGCTACATTGAAAATACCCAAATCGGGCAAGAAGCCTTTTCAAAAACCGTCGATTTCTCCTACTTTTGTCTCGCTTATCCAGAAAGACCGAGGGAAGGGCCCTTTGACGTCTTGGCAACCCGTGAGCCGGGTGCTAACTCCCCCTGAGTCTTTGGACTCGGATAGATGAGCACCAGGCCTTTATGTGCCTCGTGTCCTTCTGAATAAGCTTCAAAATCAAGGACATGCACTCCATTCAAGACGCCGCTTCCAAACGCATCCTCATCCTCGATGGGGCCATGGGATCGTTGATTCAAAACTATCGGTTGGACGAAGCCGGTTATCGCGGCCAACGATTCCAAGATTGGGGACAAGCGGTCAAAGGCAATAATGACTTGCTTAACCTGACCCGTCCGGACATCATCGAGGACATCCATCGACAGTATCTGCAGGCGGGGGCGGATGTGATTGAAACCAATACGTTCAATGCCCAGGTCATCTCCATGGCGGACTATGGCATGGAATCCTTAGTGCGTGAAATCAATATAGAAGGGGCCCGAATTGCCAAAAAAGCAGCGGAGGCTTTTTCCAGCCCCGAAAAACCTCGATTCGTAGCCGGGGCCATTGGGCCAACCAACCGGACCCTATCCTTGAGCCCAGACGTCAACCGCCCCGCTTTTCGCAATATCACGTTTGACGAGCTCGCCGAGGCCTACAAAAGCCAGGCCGAAGCTTTGATGGAAGGTGGCGTGGATGTGCTATTGATTGAAACGGTATTTGATACGTTGAATGCCAAGGCGGCCCTGTACGCCGTGCAGGAAGCCTTTGTACAACAAGGCCGGGAGATCCCTGTGATGGTGAGTGGTACCATCACCGATGCGAGTGGTCGCACCTTGAGCGGACAGACGACCGAAGCGTTTCTTATTTCCCTTAGCCACATGCCCTTGCTGAGTATTGGCTTGAATTGTGCCTTG
>Ga0209136_1002666_pt1 | contig 10658 bp, 10 predicted proteins | sample SaaInl0LU_22_DNA_FD_184640 | JGI IMG/M metagenome (GOLD analysis project Ga0209136, IMG submission 184640) | Marine microbial communities from expanding oxygen minimum zones in the Saanich Inlet - ESP_90LU_22_DNA (SPAdes) (version 2) | ecosystem: Environmental > Aquatic > Marine > Intertidal... | reverse complement strand
TTTTTTTGGGATAATAGCCTCAACATATGTCGCTCTTACTCATCTTTTTTTAAATATTAATAATTTCTCATACCTAACATTGCTCATAACATTTATTGGTAACACAATATTTAGTTTCTTGATATCAATAGCAAGAGTTTATAAACCAAGCATATTTAAAAGAAGAGGCTTATAAATAATGCTTTTATTTAAAGTTTTTCTAAAAAAAATATCAATAATCATTGCTTCACTACTATCACTATTTTTATTTTTAGTCTTAATTATCATTATTTTATTAACGAGCTATCCAAAACACGGCATAGCAGTGATTGATAAATTGTTTATACACTCATATGAATTAAGCTTTCAAGACATTCAACTCAAAAGCATATTTTCGAACCCCTATATAAAAGCCTCTGGCATTGAGATAACTAATGATGCGCAAATTATAGAAATTCAAGATTTTGAGTTATCTTTTAAGCTCCTAGATTTTGTTCTAGAAGAACGCTTTATTTTGAATAAACTTCACATAAATGGCTACCAATTAACAAAAAATAATACCAATACATCTGAAACAAGAAATAATACAAATGCAAATATCTTGAATGGAAACGACTTACTCATAAACACAAATGCATTAAAATTATCAGCTTCAAGTTATTACCTTAGATCTAATCTAAACAAAAGTTCAATAGTTCTTGTAGATGGGGTAATTAATAAAGTACCTTTTAAAGATCTGAATTTACTGATAGAAGCTAATGGTGATATTTTTTACTCAGGCAGTCATGATCTTGATGCAAGTAATCTTGATGACCTTGGTATAATAAAAATGTCTTCGTTCAAAGTTGCAGCAATCAATGCATACATTGAAAGCAGGGGGTACGTAAGCACTAATAAACCCTCAAAAAATACATCAACATATAAAATAAAACTATCCAATACCAACCTTACTTTTAACTCTGGTTATTCAGTAAGTAACATCAACTCACTTCTTTATGCAGATTTTCAAAATAATCTTTTTGGCAGGTTCACATCCTCACTGCCTTTACAGGATGTAATCCAAGACATTAGTGGAAAAGTTACCTACCAAAAAAATATTGGTCTTGAACTATTTTCAGATTTTTCATTTAATATGAGCAAAATTTTAAAAGAAAATAATTACTTCAGCCTTTCAGGAAAAGAATCATTCCAAACAAAGCTAAAGATCACTAATGATCAAACTATATCTCTTTCGCTAAAGACAGACTTACAAAATACAAATGTTTATTCAAGCATCAATGAAATATCAAAACCAGTTGGAGAGCCTCTATTAACAACAATCAATATACCAAATCTTACAAAACCGGCATATAAAATTTCTAATAAGTTATTTAAAGTATTCATTGATAGCGATGGTAAGAGTGGCTATTTTTCATATGGCTTCAAAGAAAAAGTTAGCATAAAAAAATCTAAAGGGTTTCAAATATTTTTAAATCTTAAAGAATTTGATTTTTCTTCAATTTCTTTTGATTCTAATGAGAGCGACGAATCATTTGTAAAGCGCATTTTTTTAAAAACCAATAAATTTAAATTACTTAATAATTCTTTTAAAGACCAGGAAATAGATGTTTCTTTTAACGAAGAAATGTATGGAACATTTATTGGCCCAGATTTAAACGGAGATATTGTTATTGATAAAACAGGCTTTGCAAAAGTAACACTAAATAATAGTAATTTTAATACTTTAGATTTTATGTCTAAAAATGCTGAAACATCATCTTATGTTAACGGCTCATCAATTATAAATATGAGAATTATTGGAAATAAAATTGGATTGAGGGGGGAAACTTTTGAAAAAGTTAACTTCTACCTCCTCAGAAATGAAAGTTTAATCACAATAGATAACTTGGAGATTAAAAGTCAGTTTTTAAATGTATCTTCATTGGAGACCGGTGAAAGATCTTTCTTAAGTTACTCATTTCCAAATGATCAATACAAAGTAAGGGGCTTGTTTGAATTAGACGGTAGGTCAGATATTTTTAATGGCCTTATAAATTATAATTTTGAATATCTAAAGACTGATATGAGCATTCAGTGGAATAGCATTAGTGAGCTCAATAATCTCGAGGGAAAAATTAACTTTTTAACCAAAAATTTTTCTATAGATAACGATATACCAAATTCAGCTTTCTTAAATACTCTTAAGATTTTAAATCTTGATGCCATAGTAAAAAACTTAGATTCTGATACCAGAAGGCAAGAGTTGGGTTTATTAAATCTTACAAGAGCCTCTGGCGATATTCTTTTTAGCAAAAAAAGAGGTTTGATATCTAACCCAATATCTATAGAAACTGATGAAGCTAAAATGTTGTGGGTAGGAGAAATCCTAAAAAATGAAATGGGGTCTTTGGAAATGTTAAATTTAGATATGTCATTACGAATTAAAATTTCTGAAAATCTCCCATGGTACGCAGCTATATTTGGTGGGATCCCAGCGGTTGCTGGAACCTTAGTTTTTCAAGATTTATTTGAAGAAAACATAGACGCAGCATCCTCTATATCTTTTAAGGTTGATGGGACAATTGAAAACCCAGAGCTAGTTAGACTAAATTAAAAATAATGTTGCAAGTCCAAGAAAGGATAAGAACCCAACAACATCTGTAACAGTCGTAACTACAACTGATCCGGAAATAGCAGGATCTTGATTGAATTTTCTTAGTACTAAAGGTACAAATACTCCAGCAAAAACTGAACTTATTAGATTTATTATTAATGCACTCGATATTAATACAGATAATATTAAGTTTTGGAACCATAAATAAGTTATCAATCCAACAAGAAAAGATAAAACAATCCCATTAACAATAGAAACAGCAAGCTCTCTTTTGAATAACCATCGAATATTTGAGCTATTAATTTGACCCAAAGTTAAACCTCTAAGAACTATAGTTAAAGTTTGAGTTGCGGCGACACCTCCCATACTAGCAACAATGGGCATTAGGACAGCCAAATAAACAACCTTATCTAGCGTTTCTTGAAATATATTGATTGATAATGAGGCTATAAAGGCAGTGAATAGGTTCATACTCAACCAAAAAACTCTACTTTTTGCAGCCCTTCCTGGTGGCGCAAAAGTATCTTCTGCAACACCAGCCATACCCAAGAAATTTTGATCTGCATCTTCTAATATAACGTCAACAACATCATCAATTGTTATTCTTCCTAAAAGCTCACCCTCGGTGTTTATAACTGCAGAGGAGATTAAATTATTTCTTTCGAATTTTGTTGCCACTTTTTTATCACTTTCAGTAACTAATATTGGATCAATATTAGGCGTAATAAGATTGTCAATTTTTTCAGATACTTCAGAAGTAATAATTTTACTAATAGATATTTCACCTAAATATTTATCATCTCTAGACACAACAAAAATCTTATCTGTATTTTCTGGAAGATCCTTCTGCTCTCTTAAATATCTTGTAACAACCTCAACTGTATGATTTGGCCTAACACTCAGAACATCTGTATTCAATAAACCTCCCGCAGTATCATCAGGATATATAAGACCTTTCTCAATTCTATTTCTGTCTCTAAGTGACATTTTTGAGAGTATCATCTGCATTCTTTCTTCTGGTAAATTATGCAGAATGTCTACCACTTCATCCAGCTCCAGTTCTCTAACCGCCTCGGAAAGTTCTTCGTTTGATATTTTTGATAGAAGGTCTTGTTGAATTTCTTCACCCAGCTCAGTGAGCACATCACCTTCGTCACTAGTATCTATTAAAGAGAATAAAAGCTTTCTTTGCTCTGGAGGGGACGACTCGAGTGCATGTGCTATTTCTGATGCATGCATCGATTTCAGAATATTTTTTATTTGGTTGAGAGATAGCTCTTTATTATTTGCATCTAAAATAGCCTGAAGTTTATCCTGATCAATGGAGCTCATAGATTTTATTCTAACCTAATAAAAATTTATTTATCTATTTCTTGAGGATGGTATATGAAGTTTTTTTCTGTATTTTGTGATAGTTCTTCTTGCTAAGCTAAAGCCTCTCATATTTAGTTTTTGTACAATTTTTTGATCACTAAGCGCTTGTTTTTCTTCACCAATAATTTTTTTAATTTGATCCATTAGTTGAAGAGGAGTTACCATTCTGGTTCTTGAGACAGATGATATCAAAAATGCTTTTAGAGGCAATATACCTTTTGGTGTATCTATGTATTTAGATTTAATTATTCTAGATACAGTTGATGGGTGAACTCCAAGCTCGTCAGAAATATCTTTATTTGAGAGTGGAGAAACCTTTAATGGGTTATCTCCAAGGAAATCAATCTGTTTGTTGCAAATTAATTCCCCAACTTTTAAGACGGTATCATTCCTTCTTTTAACTGAAGACAAAAGCCACTTGGCATCTTCTATACTCTTTGAAAGTTCCTTATTTGGATGTTTTTTTAAGATACTTTGTGTTTCATCAATAAAGCCTTCATCAAGCCTTATCGATGGAAAATTATCATTTACAAATTTTGCTTCAAGCTTTTGATCTGTTAAAAAAGATATTTTCAGATCTGGGTAGATATAGTTTGTAGGGTCATATGCTAGGCCAGGACTTAAATCACATGCCTTTATTGACAAAATAGCTTCTTTAATTTCGCTATCTTTATAGCCTTGATAGGAAAGCTTGTTGAAGCACTCATCTAAATCATCAGAGGTAATTTCAAATAAAATTTTCTCTGAAATTTTAAATATTTCAATAGCTATATCGGCCTTCCTAAGCTGAAGGAAAATACACTCTTTGTAATCTCTGTAGCCAACACCGTGCGGTTCTAGGTGGTGTATAATATTATGAAGATTATTCTGAATTTCTTCATATTTATATTTATAGGACAGGAGCTCTTCTACTTCATCAATACTATCTGCTAGTTTTCCAGTTTCATCTATAGATTCAACAATGGTAAACGCAATTTCCTTATCCTTGGCTGAAAGGTTCAAATCTTCAATTTGCTCATGCAGACTATCTTGAAGGCTTTTAGAGGCTGATATATCAAAATCAAATTCATCTAATGATTGAGAGCTAACTTCATCAAACTCATCATCATTTTTTTCAAGAAATGGATTTAAGTATATTTCCTTTTCTATTTTTTGAATTAGCTCATATCTTGAAAGATGCAATAGCTCAATTGATTTTCTTAGCTGAGGAGTTATTGATATTTTTTGAGTTTGTTTTTGTTCTTTTGATAGAGAAATAGCCATTTTAATTTATTAACTATACATTTTTCCAATATAAACCTTTTTAACCAGCTCATTGGAAATTAGATCATTTTTAGAACCAGTTGCTATTACTTTTCCCTGGCTTATAACAATAGATTCATAGCAAATATCAAGAGCCTCTCTAACATTGTGATCAGTAATAAGAATACCAATATTATTATTTGCCACAATCCTAAGTATTTCTTGAATTTCTTCTATTGCTATAGGATCAATTCCTGCAAAAGGCTCATCTAATAAAATAATTTTTGGATCAGCAGCTAAGGTTCGAGCAATCTCAACCTTCCTTCTTTGGCCTCCTGAAAGCTCTCTTCCTTTTGAATAGAGAATTTTTGAAAGCTTGAAGTCTTCAATTGATTTTTCAACAAACTGATCAATGTCTTTTTTACTTCCATAAGAGAGCTCTGCAAGCCCCATTAGATTTTCCATTACAGTTAAATTTTGAAAAATAGATGGTTCTTGAGGTAAGTACTTTATCCCAAGTTTTGATCTTTTATGCATTGGAAGTTTCGTTATATTAGAATCATCTAAATAAATTTCGCCCTCATCACATTTAATTAGCCCTGCAATTGAGTAAAAGGTGGTTGTTTTTCCAGCACCATTAGGTCCAAGCAGTCCATAGATGTTTCCTGAGTTTATTTTGAAACTAATATCATCAATAATGGCCTTACCATTTATTTTTTTTCTAATATTAGATACCTTTAACATTATTTATTGGAATTTATAAATCCAGATCTTGGGCTAAAAACAATCTTATTGGATGTGATTGTCATATTTTCATATTTCATCTTGGCAGCCCCTAAAAGATGAACATTATCATTATTATAAAAAATAATTTTAGAAGCACTTCCCTCAAATTCACTCGCTTCACCAATAGATTTTAATAAAGAAGGCTCTCCAGTTATTTCTATAATTTTTGAAGAATTATCATATATTGCTTCTTCTGCAGATATCAACATTAGACCAGAATCGATAATTAAGTTCTTTGAAAAAATAACCTTGTTTGCTGCCTCTTGTACATTGACATTATCAGAGCTAATTTTAATTTCATTACCCACGTCAGCCAACAAAGGAATGGCTAAGAGCGCTATTAAAATTATTTTATTCATATAATCCTAGCTTGAATTAAATCATGCATGGATAATATCCCAATTACATCATTTGTTAAATCTGTAACTGCCAGAATAAAAATCTTATTCTCTTCCATAATTTGAGCAGCATCTATAGCCAACATATTCTCAGAAACAGTTATATATTCTTTGGTCATAACTTCTTCAATTTTTGTTTGATTAACGTCAACATTCCCATTTATACACCTTCTTAAATCTCCATCAGAAAATAAACCAATGGTTTTGGAATCATCTTTTATCAATGTCACACCAAGCTTTTTCTCAGACATTTCCAAAAGGGCGCTAGTTAGGAGAGTTCCCTTATTAACTTTTGGAAGCGCATTATCTTTATGCATAAGGTTATGGACTTTCGTAATTAATTTTTTTCCTAATTTTCCTGCTGGATGAGAGCTTGCAAAATCATTTTTTGTAAATCCTTTAGCTTCAAGCAAAGCTATTGCAAATGCATCTCCAAGAGCCAAGGCTGCAGTTGTTGAAGAGGTTGGCGCCAAATCAAGAGGACAAGCCTCATTTGAGGTTATAACTATCGAGATATCAGATGCAACAGCCATAGATGATTTATTGTCACTTGTAATGGAGGCAATGCAATTTGATAACCTCTTAATTGAAGGCAAAATATTTATAATTTCATCTGTTTCACCAGAATTAGAAATTAAAATAATTAAATCATTTTTGCCAATAAGCCCCATATCTCCATGAGCTGCTTCTGTTGGATGTATAAAAATTGATTTAGTACCTGTACTTGAAAGCGTTGCAGCAATCTTTTGACCAATATGCCCTGATTTTCCAACACCCATAATAACTATCTTGCCATCAAGATTGATTGCAGCTTCACATAACTTTTCAAAGGATCTATTAATTTGATTTGAAAGATCCGAAACAGCACTTGCTTCTATTTCAAATGTTTTCTTAGCTGATTCCAAAAAATTAAATTTTTTCATTAGTTTGTGAATTTTTATTTATTACCAACTGTTATAATAAATCAATGTTGACCAATCATAAAAATTATTTTCTTTTAATCATATTTGTTTTTTTTAGCAACATGATTGCTGCAGAAGAAAACCCATATATATTTATAGATGATAATGCCCAATTAATGGTTAAAACATTAAAAAATAATAAACAGCTCTTTGCTAAAGATAGAGAGCTTTTTGAAGATAAAATCAAAGAAATTTTTGAACCAATGATAGATTTTAGAAGAATATCTGCTTCTGTAATGGGTAAAAAATACTATACTCAGGCAAGCAAGGCACAGAGAGTTGAATTTGTTACAATTTTTAAAGATTCATTGTTGGACACTTATGCCGAAACCTTAGCTCAATGGGATGATCAGGCTATTAATACGATTTTTTTAGATTACAGTGCTTCGCCCGAATTAAAGAAAATTGAAATCAGGCAAGAGCTTAATACAGGTGATAGCATTTACCCTATTATCTACAAATTGAGAAGAGCTGATGAAAGCTGGGCAATCACCAATATAATTATTAATGGTGTAAATCTTGGCCTCACATTTAGAAATCAATTTAGAGCTTTAGCAGATGAGCACAAGGGTGACGTCTCCCTAACTATTGATAATTGGGTTTCAGATGCTGGTAATGCAGGTATAGATGAATAAAGAAGATATTACAAATATTATTCTAAGCGATATGGATGATGCAGACGTCAAATTTATTGGAGATTCTTGCAATCTCAAAGTATCCATATCATCAAAATATTTCAACAATATGAATATTATCCAACAACACCGAAAGGTTCTAAATCTTCTTAAAGATAATTTTGAATCAGGCGAGCTTCACGCTTTAAGCTTGGAAACTAAAATAAAATAATATGGAAAAACTTTTAATAAAGGGTGGTAAGAGGCTATCGGGTGAAATAAATTGTTCTGGTGCAAAGAATGCAGCACTTCCAATGATTGCAGCTACAATCCTTTCAGATGATGAAATAACACTAAAAAATCTTCCGTATCTTCAAGATATCACAACCATGTTTGAATTACTGGGTTCAATGGGAGCAAATATTACCCTAGATGAGTCAATGAATTTCATTCTCTCATCTGCAACAATTCATGATACAGAAGCAAGATATGAGCTAGTAAAGACAATGAGAGCTTCAATTCTTGTACTTGGCCCACTTGTTGCAAAATTTGGTAAAGCTAGAATAGCTCTTCCTGGCGGTTGTGCAATAGGATCTAGGCCAGTTAACTTTCATTTGGAAGCTTTAAAGAAACTTGGCGCAAACATAGAGCTAAAAAATGGTTATATTGAAGCAAGCGCAGAGAGGCTAAAGGGCGCAAGTATTAATTTTGAGGGTGTTACCGTGACTGGTACCGAAAACATTATGATGGCAGCTTCATTGGCAGAAGGCAGAACTGTTTTAACTAATGTAGCCATGGAGCCTGAGATTGAAGATTTAGCTGAACTGCTTAATGCTATGGGAGCGCAAATTAAAGGTGCAGGAACCAAGGAAATTATAATCGATGGCGTAGAGTCGCTTAAGGGAACATCTTTTGATATTCCTGCTGACAGAATTGAAGCTGGAACTTATCTTGTTGCTGCTGCAGTTACAGGTGGCGATGTCAAGATTAATGGCATTAATCCTGCCAGGCTTTTGAGTGTGATTACTAGTCTTGAAAGTGCAGGAGCATTAGTTGATTCTGGAGATAATTTTATTAAGCTTTCTATGAATAGCAAGCCAAAACCAGTAAATATTGAGACATCACCTTTTCCTGGATTTCCTACTGATATGCAAGCTCAATTTTCCGTATTAAATGCTATTGCAGAAGGAAATTCATATATAAATGAAACAGTTTTTGAGAATAGATTTATGCATGTTCAAGAGCTTAATAGAATGGGCTGTGATATTTCAATATCTGGCAATCATGCAAATATTGTAGGAGTTTCAAGGCTTTCAGGAGCACCTGTAATGGCAACTGATTTAAGAGCCTCAGCAAGCCTCATTCTTGCAGGTTTGTGTGCTGATGGTGAAACTATTGTTGATAGAATTTATCATATTGATAGGGGTTATGAGAGAATTGAGGAAAAACTAAACTATCTTGGAGCCAATATTACAAGGCTACCAAATTAGCTTGCTTTTTTATAGCTAGATACCTGCACAGTTATTTTTTGCAAACCTTCCTTATTAATAAAGTCTATATTGATTGAGTCTCCTGGAAGAGAATAGTTTATAGCGCTTGTGAGGTTACTCCATGAGGCTGGTAAAGAATTTACTTTTATAATTTGGTCATCCGTTCTAAGACCTTCAAGATAGATTCCTTGACCAGGTTCAATTTCTACCACCTTAAGAGATGGAAATACCTCATCCTTTAGCAGCACTCTTGATGATGTTACCCGAAAATTTCCAATCCATGCTTTTCTAACTTCACCAAATTTAATAATCTCTGCAGCTATTTGCGTTACTTTTTCAGATGGTATTGCAAACCCCAAGCCTTGGTATGCACCTGTCTTAGAAAATATTTTTGTGTTAATGCCTATCAAATTACCTTCATTATTTATTAAAGCTCCTCCAGAATTTCCTGGATTTATGGCAGCATCAGTCTGAATAAGATTTAAATAAGGGTTACCATACTCCCTTCCAGTGGCGCTTATAATGCCGCTTGAAACAGAGATCCCAATTCCATATGGGTTTCCTATTGCCAAAACCTCATCTCCAACCCTTAGGCTTTCACTACTTCCAATAGATACAGGCTCTAAATCTTTATCATGATCAACCTTCAAAACTGCAATATCAGAATTAGAATCAAAACCGATAACTTTCGCATCTAACTCAATATTATCAACTCTTACAATAATATTTTTAGCTCCACTTATTACATGATAGTTCGTTACTAAATAACCATCAGAAGAAAAAATAACACCGGAACCAATACTGTTTAATTTATTCTTGTACTGAGAGTTTTGAAATGACCAAATAGTTACAACCGATGGAATAGCTTTGCTAGATGCATTTACAAACTTATTATTTTCATTGATTGAAAATGTAAACAAACCTATGATAAAAATCGTTATAGTAAAAATAGTGAGAATATACTTCATAATCCTTTAATGTTAAGTAACAAAAATATCATCGATGCGCTCAAAATCCAAGGCATAGATCCTGATATTGCTCAGAAAGAATTTATAGATATTGCTATAAAGAATCAACCTAAGAAAAAACCCTTTCTTTTAAAGACTTTTCAGTTAACAAGAAATAAAAATATAAATAATGGAATTTATCTATGGGGCGAGGTTGGAAGAGGTAAAACTCTAATTTTGAGGACATTCTTTGAAAGCCTACAAATGAAAAAA
>Ga0209136_1002664_pt1 | contig 10670 bp, 9 predicted proteins | sample SaaInl0LU_22_DNA_FD_184640 | JGI IMG/M metagenome (GOLD analysis project Ga0209136, IMG submission 184640) | Marine microbial communities from expanding oxygen minimum zones in the Saanich Inlet - ESP_90LU_22_DNA (SPAdes) (version 2) | ecosystem: Environmental > Aquatic > Marine > Intertidal zone... | reverse complement strand
TGTTGGTGGTCTTGCTGATACTGTAGAGGATGGAATAACCGGTTTTTCGTTTACGGGTAACAGCTTATCGTCGCAGTGCGATGCTTTACTAGAGACGGCAGAAAGAGCCTTCACAAAATTTAATGAACCCGTGCAATGGCAAACAATTTCAGAAAATGCTTCATCCAAACGATTTTTGTGGAGTGAGGCCGCCGCACGCTACGAACTAGAGCTTTACGCTTAAACCGCATAAAGACATCTAACCTAATCAGTTATATGATCAAACCGCGCTTTACGATATTTGGAGGTTATATGCGTTACTTACATACAATGGTTCGAGTGAGAGACCTCGAAACATCTTTGAACTTTTATGTCGACTGTTTAGGGCTCAAAGAGGTAAGGCGATATGAGAGTGAGGGCGGTCGTTTCACACTTGTTTTTCTGGCAGCCCCAGACGATGCCGAATCTGCAGAGGTAAACAAAGCACCTCTAGTTGAGTTGACCTATAACTGGGATTCGCAAGAGTACACGGGCGGTCGAAACTTTGGCCACTTGGCTTACGAGGTTGACGATATTTACGTCACTTGTCAGCATTTAATGGACAATGGCGTTACTATAAATCGACCACCACGTGACGGGCATATGGCATTTGTAAGATCGCCTGACGGAATATCGGTCGAATTACTGCAAAAAGGCGATTCACTCGCCCCATCTGAGCCCTGGGCCTCAATGACGAATATCGGTAGTTGGTAACGGTAAAAACAGGTTCAAGCGGTACACTAAAAAATCTCCTTGGGTGCCAAGGAGATTCTTACCACTAAACGCATACTAAAACGATATAGGGTGGATCTTAGGCTTTATGTGCGGCGTTTATGGCATCATCGAGACGGTCTTGTCCCCAAAAGGGTTCGCCATTGACAATATAAAACGGGAAGCCGAATACGCCCGCTGTAATCGCGGCTTGAGTCTCCTCTTGCAACTGCTGATCAAGTTCAGCTGATATCGCTAGCAGCCCTGTATCAAAACCATTTTCGCTTAGAATTTCTGACAATGTTGCTGCATCTGCAATATTACGCTCCTCGGCCCATACAGCACGTAGCAGTGCACGTAATAGCTTTGCTACATCTAGACCCGCATCACGGGCAGCAATCAGTAGTTTCGTAGAAGGTTTTGGATCTGTAGGAAAAAAAGCAGGTGTGAAGTTAATCGGCAAGTTACGTTTTGCCGCTGTGCGATGAAGTTCCGTCATTCTATAGTCTAGGCGCTGTTTAGAGCGCTGACCCAGGGGGATTCCACCTGTTTCAGCAAAAACGGTGGCTAGATCCACGGGGAAATATCGAACTTTACCTGACATTTTCTGTTCAAGCTCATCGCCTGCAAGGTAAGCGAACGGTGATATAGGTGAAAAGTAGTAATCAATAGTAGCGGTCATGGCTGATCTCTAAACGGTTGTTTTAGATTGTTTATTTTTGTGTGTTTTGATATGTGCTTTTTATGTTGTAATTTTTGGTCTGGTTAGTTAGACCGATATGAACCCTGTTGCGTCCCTAGTCTTGCGCTGAGTTTTCTTGGGCGTGGGACAGGATATTTGCAACAGTTTCTCGCACCTTCGTTAAAGAACAAGGCTTGCCAAGAAAAGCCTGAACACCAATCTGCTCAGCCCGTTTTAGCTCCAGCGTTGTGTCGTAGGCGCTTAAAAAAATAATCGGGATAGTCTTAGTAGACTCAACTTTTCGAAGCATCTCTGCCAGTTCTAATCCTGTTATTTTCGGCATACTTATGTCGAGCATAATAAGATCAGGGCGGTGTTTAATGGCGAGGTTAAGACCAACTTCAGGATCAAGAGCCAGTACTACCTGGTATTCTTCGCGAAGCGCATCCTTCAGGCTTGACAGGGTGAAGGTATCATCATCAATACATAAAATGGTTTTTTTTATGTCGCTCATCTGCTTCTCTCAATCAATATTCGTTTAATAATAGTCGAGTATTGGCCTAAGCACGAATACAAAGACTTTATCATTCGCAATGTGAAGACGATAAGTAAAGTGGCTGATATAATTCCGCGCCGGATAAGTCCCATTTAAGGAGTATTAGATGAATAAGCAAGCTGTAACGGCGAGTATCGGATTTGTTGGTTTAGGTGTAATGGGTAAAAGCCTTGCTCTTAACCTTGCCGATAACGGTTACACCGTTGCTGCATTTGATCTTGAGAGCCATCGAGTGGATGCTGCCATAGCTCAAGATCGATTGGAGGCGCCCCACCTGCCTCAACGTATCTTTGGGTATTCATCCTATACCGAGTTGCTGAGTTCGCTATCGACTCCACGGATCATCATGGTGTCGGTTCCTGCTGGAGATCCTGTTGATCAGGTCTGTAATCAATTGATCGATGCAGGCATTGAGTCCGAGGATATCGTTGTTGATACCGGTAATTCGCTGTGGACCGATACACGTGATCGCGAAAAGCATTACGCTGATCGCTTTATCTTTTTTTCTACTGCAGTATCTGGGGGTGAAGAGGGTGCTCGGTTTGGGCCTGCTCTAATGCCATCCGGCGATCCAGTTGCATGGACACGTCTTCGTCCCGTCTTTGAAGCGATTTCTGCAAAGGTTGATGCTGCGACAGGTTTACCCATAGAGCGCAATGAACCCGGTAATCCTGTTAAAGAAGGGGAGCCCTGTGCCGCTTACATTGGTGATTCAGGCTCTGGGCATTACGTAAAGATGGTGCATAACGGTATCGAGTATGCCGATATGCAGTTGATCTGTGAAGTGTATCATGTCATGCGCCATGCCATGGCGATGACTCCCTCAGAAATCGCGAGCGTTTTGCGTGAGTGGAACAAGGGGCCACTGCACTCTTACCTGATTGAGATCAGCGCTGAGGTGCTTGATCACAAAGATCAAGAGACGGGTAAACCACTCGTCGATATTATTATGGATAAAGCCGGTCAAAAGGGCACGGGGTTGTGGACCGCTGTGAGTGCGCTACAAATTGGCGCACCAGCACCTACTATCACTAACGCTGTATTTGCACGTGCGCTTTCAACTTTAAAAGAGGTGCGTGTAGCCGCATCTAAAACGCTGCCTGGTCCAAAAAGTGGTGGCATTACGACTGACAAAGAGCACATGATAGAGCAGCTTCATGATGCGCTCTATTGTGCCAAGATTTGCGCCTATGCTCAGGGATTTCAGTTAATGCAGTTAGCTGCAAAAGAGCATGGATGGGACCTCAACTTCTCTTCAATCGCTAAAATATGGCGTGCAGGCTGTATTATCCGTGCTGTCTTCTTGCAACCCATTGCAGACGCGTTTGAGCGTAATCCTCAGCTTGATAGCCTCTTAATGGACCCCTTTTTCGTTGAGCAACTGGTTCGTTATCAAGACAACTGGCGTTCGGTTGTGGCTCAAGCCGTATTAGCGGGCATACCCGCGGGGGCCATCAGTTCAGCATTGGCCTACTATGACTCTTACCGCACCGAGGTTTTGCCGGCGAACTTACTGCAAGGGCAGAGAGACTACTTTGGTGCTCATACCTTCGCGCGTGTAGACCTTAATGAGGGTAAGTATCATGTGCACTGGAGTGAGCCAGGTCGGCCTATGCGTAAAGTCTAATAAAAGACCAGGTTGAGACGTTTAGGGATTAATCAGCTCATTTTAATTAAAATGGTGAGTACTGAGAGGTCAGCTCACGCGCTATAAGCTCAGGCTTTTTGTGGCGTTTACAGTATTGTTGAGCATAACAAGCGACGTGTTCAGACGATTGAGGATCGATTAACTGCTCAATAGCCTCTGTAGTTAAAAAAGGAGGCCTATCCTCACCGCCAAGCAAGTGGGAGCAAGCGTAGAGTTGGTACTGTTTTAGAAATGCAGCCTTATCCTCTGTTCTATTGTTCGAATAGTGTGCAAGCAATAGGATATAGCGAGCTTCAATTTGATAAATAGCTGACCAATCACTTCGCTCTCGCCTTTGCTCTCTTATAGAAGCGCATTTAGCGAGTTCATACTCAAGTGCTTTTGGCCAATCGAGTTTTTTATCGTTTAGCTTTAGAACGATTCGATCAATCGCAGCGCTATTGTCTGTGTGTGCGAAATAGTACACCAGCATGCCAACAAGACTTGAGTCTAAGCTACCTAGGGTTTTAACCAGTGGCAGTTGTAGATCAAGCGCTCGTTTCAATGCCTTCATATCAAGGCGGTCATACAGGTCATTTTGTATGACCTCTAACGGGCTCATTTGGCCAGACGTCCCAAAAGTTCCGTCCACTGCCCAATTCGATCAGACCCTCCCACGTATTGGCCAGAACCACGTTCCTTGGCTAACCAGAGTCCTTGTACATTAAAGCTGTAAACCGGAACTAGATCGCGTCTTTCATTTGCCGGCTTTATAACGGGATTAAGATTATCCAGAACAACAGGTATTGTGCGCGGGCTAGGGGCGTAGGTCAGTACCATATGAGCTTCGTCCCAATCTAATGCCTTAACGTAGGTGATGCGTAATTTACCATCATCTACACCCAGTTCGCGCAGTGCAAAGTACTTCGCGATTGAATAATCTTCGCAATCTCCGCCAAACGTGGTCAGCTTCTCAAATGGTGTCGCCCAATAATCCTCAACGCCCCAGTGTTTTTGATCGGTGTAGTAGGGCACAAGATTAAAAAAATCATTCACCAGTTTAAGTTTATCCATTTCACTGATGTCACGATTTTGCTCAACGAGTGTACGCAGTGCTTGAAGACGCTTTGAAGCAGCAGCACCCCATTTAGCTTCAACACGCTGAAGCAACTCCGGAGAAAAATTAACTAACTCAGAGGCCGAAACCTGTGGGCTGACTAACAGTAGCGGCGTCAAAAGAAGCCACATCCTGAGTATCCTAAAATTGGCCAACAGGTGCCTCAACGGCATAAAGGATGAAAAACCAATCCCCATATGATTATCGACTTGCACCATTAAGCCCTATCTGACGCAGACACTTTATACCTTCATCGCTGGCAACACCTTCTGCGTGAATCTCTATGTTAACAAGCGTACCGAGCTCGTGAATCGTCGCTACCACGTTCTGTTTTTCGTTAGAGTGTTCAATCTCTTCAGTATAGTGGCGTGCGAGTCGGATATAGTCGAGTTTCGAAGCACCCAGCTTATCAATCTCGAACTGGCGCGACTCAAATCGTTTGAGCATTACGCGACCACCTGCTCTGTGTGTGAAAGCGATAAAGCTAATGAACGTCTCTTTATCCTGTGAAGCCGCATAAGCACTAAGACTGAAAACCAGTTTGTCAGCTGTCTCTTTATGCTGCTCAATGAGTGCAAAGAGCGCCTGACGGAAGCTGTTACTTTTTATAGAGTTAAGCGAAAGGTTAACGGCTATCGCGTGTGAGGGTTTTTCGATTCTAATTCGATCAATGACATTACGAACCACCTTAAGATCGAGCTCTGTCATACGACCTGCGCTCTCGGCTATAGATATAAAGGTTCCTATGGGTACTGGATTATTATCCTCGTCACGGACATCAGTAAGCGCTTCTTCAAGAAGTAATGTATCGTTTTGTGTTGGATCCAAAGCGTAGGTTTGATTGCTGTACTTAATTTCAAAGGTTTCATTGGTGATTACGTCAACGACTAGGCGGTTCCAATCTTCCACGCTACGAGCACCACTCGATGCTTCACTAATTGCATACTCGTTAGGCCCAATAATTTTTGACTTCTCATAGGCTTCAGTAGCGGCTGCCAATAGGCTTGCGGTAGTGCTTCGTGGGTCAAACTCAACGCCTCCGATGTGCCCCACCTCCTCAAGCTTATATGTCTCACCGAGTTCGCTAAACGCCTTGCATATACGACTACACAGATCTTTTGCAGACGCGAGATCGCGATTTTCTGCGACTAATATAAATTCCGATCCGACAATCCTAAAGAGCCTATCCTGTCTGTTTTTCTCTTCTCCAACCAGGGTTTGAATTGTATTGCTGAAAGCGCGTATGAAACCATCGACTTGGGCAACGCTATTTTTGCTAGCAAACTCACCTAGACGATCAATTCGAATCAAGAAAAGATAACCCTGTTTGTTCCCAATAAATTGCTCTTTCATATTGGTTTCAAAACTAACCTTGGTTTCTAAACCGGTTAGTTCGTCAAGATGCATTTTATTGCTAGCTTCGGTTAAACGATCATTTAACGCGCTGATGACTCGCTCAATTTTTCCAGACATCATGTTCATTGAGCTTGCGACGCTTCGTATCTCTGATGTCCAGGGTAGTGGATCAATCGTTTCATACTTACCTTCACCAATGCGTTCGGCCAACCGTCGGATGCGGTGTAATGGCGCGAGAAGCGTTCTAATAACGAGTGCGAGGGTACCGAGCGAGATGAGGAAGAGCATCAGAGAATAGCTAAAGGACTCTTTTACCTGAGACCATAGCTTTAAATATCCAAATCCGGGGTTAATGGTCACATCAACTCGGCCACCGATCATCCAGCCAGAATCAATTTCAGAATAGGCCGTGCCCGTTTTCATGGGTAGCCATTCTACAAACCAACTGGGCACTTCTGAAAACGCCTGTGGGTTAGTTTTACGAACCAACTCAATCCCTTCCATATCTGTAAGAAGAATTTCTAAGAAATATCCGCGATCGAAAATAGTGTTGACCATTGTCTCTAGTATGGGGTCGTCAGTGTTTAAAATATGAGGGCTAAGCGATAGGCCTAAAGAGGTTGCTGTATCCTGTGCATGTACCTCAGACTCAACCTCAAGATATGTCTTTATGTTACTGATACTAGTGTAAAAATTAATTGAAAATATCGCTAGAAAAATAACAGATATCAATAGCATAAGTTGCTTTGATAATGACATAACTGAGCTCCGATTTTTATAGACATGATCGAGTATAAGATTAGTTCATGATTGGGTATTTGCCATTAAAAAGACATTTGAGACTCTTCTTTATTTCATTTACGAGTGAATATCCCATTCATTTAAACTGTGCGTAGAGATAAGACGCTCTTTTTTTGGGTTAGTCAGAGGGTATTAAACGAGGTGTTTAACAAAAAGAGGATTAAGTTCGATAAAATTTTCATCTAATTGCATTGAATTTCATCGAAAATATCGGCAAATTAGCTTCAAGTTGAGTTTTTGGCAATTTGCTCAAATTAACCCTGAATAGAGAGAGTTCACATTTTGGATATGCAGACTGAACGTGGTTCAACACTTCCCGGTGACCTCAATACTGAGGGGTATCAAAACCTCAACCAACTCTTTGATAAGTGCATCAAGGCGTATTCCGAGCGTCCAGCATTTACCAGTCTAGGCTGCTCTCTTAGTTACGCACAGTTGGATCGCTACAGTCGGGCATTTGCAAATTACTTGATTGAAGAGGCAGGGCTCAAGCCGGGTGATAGAATGGCGATTCAACTCCCAAACCTTATTCAATATCCAATTTTAACCTTTGGCGCACTGCGCGCTGGGGTTATTGTGGTAAATACAAATCCTCTGTACACCCCTGAAGAGATGACTAACCAGTTCAAAGATAGCGGTGTAAAACTACTGGTCATATTTGCGAGTATGGCGCACAAAGCGCAAAGCGTTTTAGCGCAAACCGATATCGAACGGGTACTTGTCACGCAAGTAGGTGATTTTGGTGGTTTCAGGGGTAGCTTCCTAAACTTTGCGGTTCGCTATGTTAAGCGCATGGAGCCCAAATTTAATCTACCTAATGTTGCATGGCTCAAACCTACGATTGATGCATGGGTTGGGCGCGACTCGAGCTATCCTGAACTTCAACTCTCTGATATCGCTGTTTTACAGTACACCGGAGGCACAACAGGGGTTGCTAAAGGAGCCGTACTGACGCATGCCAATTTACTCGCCAATATATTGCAAGGTCAGCGCCATATGCGTGTGCTCGATAAGGGTTGGACGGAGCTTGTAATATCACCTCTGCCGCTTTACCACATCTACGCCTTTGTGGTGTCTCAAATTATCGCTGCGGAGGGAGGCCATTCTCTACTAATCCCCAACCCACGTGATCTTCCTGGCTTTATTAAAACACTCAAAAAGGTTCGTATGAGCTGCTTTGTAGGGTTGAATACGCTTTTTATGGGCTTGTGTCGAAACCCGAATTTTAAGCAGGTTGATATGTCAAATCTGAAAGCAACCGTGTCAGGCGGAATGGCCTTAACATCGACTGCCGTCGCACAATGGCGTGAAATAACAGGGCAAGAGATAATAGAAGCCTATGGCCTGACAGAAGCATCTCCCGCTGTTACGGCGAATGACCCGTTAAATCCGCGTATAGGCAGCATTGGTAAAGCGCTTGCAAACACGGACGTTGATATTCGTGAGTCGGGTTATCGATCAGTCGCTGCTAATGAACGAGGGGAGTTGTGCGTGAGAGGGCCACAGGTAATGCGTGAGTATTGGGGTAAGCCTAATGAAACTGCCGCTACGTTTACCGAAGACGGATTCCTTAAAACGGGTGATATCGCAGTGATGGATGAGGAGGGTTACATCAGCATTGTTGACCGTGCAAAGGACATCATTATTGTGTCGGGGTTTAATGTATACCCGAATGAAATTGAAGATGTTGTAAGTGGCCACCCAGATGTAATTGAGTGTGCTGTTATTGGTGAGCCTGATGTTGCTAGCGGTGAGGTCGTACGCTTATTTGTAGTCACTGAAAAAGAAGATCTAAGTCCTGATGAGCTAATTGCTTGGTGCAAAAAGAATTTAGCCGCTTACAAATGTCCGCGTATAGTCACCTTCAGGGACTCTCTACCCAAGACCCCCGTTGGAAAGGTTCTGCGTAGAGCCCTGCGTGAAGAGACTTCAACTTTGTAAGAGTCAGGGGTTAGTACTTCACGCCAGACTTAAATCTGTAAATCGGTTTTAAAATCTCGTTTTAAATTTTTGAATAGAACAGATTACAGATAGTTCAGCGGGCCTTTGCGGCCCGTTTTCAGTTATCTCAAGATCGAACGCTTTATCCGATCTTCATTCGAGTATATTTAATTGTGATAGGCGCTTTTTTTGCAGCTACGTTTCCAGTATTTACTATGGTCGTGATCGGTTATCTGATTACCCGTCGTTCGGATCTTATGCGACACCCGGGCATGCCAATGCTGACAATGCAGATCGCCATGCCTGCTTTAATTATGAATTCTGTCATCTCTAAAGCCACCCCCCTGACTGAAATGCTGCTTCTTGCGGGGGCAACTGCACTGTGTATTCTGATTGGAGCAAGTGTTGTTGCAATCCTATGCAAGTTAATTAAAAAACCTGCCACTTTTTACATATCGACTTTGGTTAACCCCAATACTGGTAACTTCGGTATACCGCTTGTTTTCGCTCTACTTGGAGCCGATGCGTTGGCCGCTGCTGTCATTATTTCGACAGCCGTCACGCTGAGTCATTTCACTCTCGGTGTTGCAGCTATGACCGGTCGGGTAAACTGGCGTCGACTTATGATTAATCCACCTCTGTTGTCACTGCTTATCGCCGCTTCAATTGTAGAGGTCGGTTTTGTAGTGCCGGCACCGCTCATGCGGGTGTTTGAAATGCTTGCTGGAGTAGCTCAACCGATGATGTTGCTTTTGCTTGGTAGCTCACTTGCAGACTTAAGTATACGTAATCGAAGAGAGATAGGTACGTTGTGCATGCTCTCTTTATTCCGTCCTATCAGTGGTTTTTTAGCCGCTTTTGTTGTGGCTCAATCTTTGGATCTTGAACCCTTATTGGCTTTAACGCTTATGTTGCAGATGTCTATGCCGGTAGCCGTCATGAGCTATCTGCTTACGCTTAAATATAATGGACCATCCCAGCGTATCGCCGCCCTTACGATAAGCAGTATGCCTACCTCACTGGTAGTTTTGGCTCTTATTTACATATTTCAGGCTCAATTAATCTGAAATCTAAGGTTCGATGACCTGATTACCCTTAGTCGGGCCGGCGAGTTGAATGTATTGGCCTGTGTATGATCTTAATTGTTTGCCATTAAGCGCTTACGGCGTGCATCTAGTTCACGCATTCGCTCATGTGAATTTCTTAGAAAAGCTTGTGCAGCGTTGTAGCGGCCAGCTTTGTCAGCGGCAAACTCCAAATAGGCGCGGGTGAGGTTCTCTTTGCGTTCACCTAACCATGCTTGCTGTTCAGTCATCAGAGCGTCACCGGATGTCTCATCGAGTCGATCAAGGAGATCTCTAAATGCTATGTAAAGTTGCGCGTCGATCACATAGGCCAGTGACATCAAGGCATCAATTTTGTCATCTAACTGGGTGCTTCTTTGAACCTGTGAATCCATCATTGAGAGTGTATCCTCTAGTGTTGGAAGCCAGTTTAATTTATCGCTTACGCTTGCCGCAGAGTTATTTATTGGCGCTAAACTCATCTCTAACTTTGCGCTATCGGAAATAGCACTTACAGGTTGACTGACGCTTGTACCAATATTGTCTGTTTCTTGGACACTGACATTACTCGTTGTCAAATCCGCCTGATCTGAGGCTTGCTTTGTAGGCAAAGAAACCGCTGAGGCGGAGCGTTCTATCACCTCAGGTGTCGTTTTGCTGATGACGTTTGGTGTAGAGGTTGCGGTCGTTTGTTGATCTAAGGTTGTGACGCTTTGTTGTTCTGAGGGTATTAGGCCAATACTTAATTGACTAGGCTCCTCGAATGAAGCCTGGAAAGTCGCCTTCTTGGCTGACTC
>Ga0209136_1002663_pt1 | contig 10674 bp, 10 predicted proteins | sample SaaInl0LU_22_DNA_FD_184640 | JGI IMG/M metagenome (GOLD analysis project Ga0209136, IMG submission 184640) | Marine microbial communities from expanding oxygen minimum zones in the Saanich Inlet - ESP_90LU_22_DNA (SPAdes) (version 2) | ecosystem: Environmental > Aquatic > Marine > Intertidal... | reverse complement strand
CCCTTTCTTCCAATCCAAAGGTAGGGCAACTTTATACTTATCAGAAACCTGAAGGGCTTCTAAGGCTCTTAGTATCTCATCCATATTCCTACCTACATTTAAAGGATAATACATAATTAACCTAATTTTCTTGGAAGGGTCTATAAAAAATACCGCCCTAACAGCTGCTGTTTCACTTTCGTTAGGCTGGAGCATTCCATAACGCTTAGACACTTTCATATCTATATCTGCAATAATGGGAAAATCAAAATACACACCGGTGGACTCCCTCACATTTTGTACCCAACCTAAATGGGCATGAATACTGTCTATACTAAGTCCTAGAAGTTCCGTGTTTAAAGCGTCAAATTCCCCTTTGCGCAGCGCAAAACCACTCATTTCTGTAGTACATACAGGCGTAAAATCTGCAGGGTGTGAAAACATAACAGTCCATTTGTCTTTAGCAAATTCAGACATTTTAATAGGTCCTTTGGTCGTTACTGCCTCAAAATCTGGTGCTGTATCCCCTATTCTTGGCATGGAATACATTTCTTGTGTTGTAATTTCATCTTGATTTATCATAATAATTACTTATAGGTTTAAATTTTTTTATAAAGTTAACCTATGCAGCAATTGTAAAACGTAACAAGAGTTACATTAAAGAGATGTTTATGTTCATTTTCCACCTGAAACTAAGAGCTAAAGTCGTTATTCCTGCATACTCTTTTAAAATGCAAGTTGAAAATAAAAAAACCTTAAATTAGTATATAATAACAAAGAATAAATATTCGTTCTAAAAGCTTATTACTAAACTCTTGGAGTATACAAATGAGATATGAAATGATTATAAGACAAGAAACTAAAAATGACCATAAGGAAGTCTTTGGATTAATTGAAAGTGCTTTTAAAGAAGCTGACTTCGCAGATCACACTGAACAGTTTTTGGTCGAGCGATTAAGAAAATCGGACGCTTTTATTCCTGAACTATCAATGTTAGCGGAAATTGAAGGAAAAATAGTTGGTCATATTCTATTGACGAAACTTAAAATCAAAAATGATTCTACTGAATTCGATTCATTGGCGTTGGCACCTGTTTCTGTCATGCCTGAATTTCAAGGAAAAGGAATTGGTGGGAAATTAATACTTAAATCACACAAAAAGGCTAAAGAATTAGGGTATAAATCAATCGTTCTTTTAGGACACGAAAAATACTATCCAAGATTCGGTTATGAACAAGCGGATAAATACGGAATAGAATTGCCATATGAAGTTCCAAAAGAGAATTGCATGGTAATTGAATTAGTTAAGAACGGACTGTTAGGGGTAAATGGAATGGTTGAATATCCGAAAGAATTTAATGAATAAAAAATACGACACCTCAACAAAGGCAAAACATAATTCAATCAAAAACACTGATATAAAATTAATTATATAAAAAAACCTTCAACCAATAAAGGTTGAAGGTTCAATGTGATCGCGAAAGGATTCGAACCTTTGACCGTCTGCTTAGAAGGCAGATGCTATCGGCTAACGCCTTAGCGGGCTGAGCCCTTCTATCCACTGAGCATTTATGCACTTTTATTACAGCTAACTTTTGTTTAACTGTCAAATAGGTGTCAAAATGAATGTCAATTATCCCAAGATTTGTGTCTGCAAAGACAAACGTGTTTATGTATTTTTCTATATCAATAGTAAAAGATATAGGTTGTTTAATGGAAAGAGAATCGGTTTACAATTAGACCCTAACTCTTATCCTGTACATATTAGATATGATAAAGCGCAACTATTAGCTGCTGAAGTGTATAAGTATGTATCTCAAGGAGGCATATTCAAAGAATATAATAAAGAGTCTTTAGTCACAGGTAAACTAACTGATAAAGAATACTTGAAATTGTCTTTAAATATAAAATGTAAAGAAGATTATACTAAATCCTACAAATCAGAACTGAACTATGCCTACAAACTTCTTATAAGCGCTTCTAAGAGTCCTAAATATGAGAGGAAAGATATTATAAAGGTTTTAGAATACTACAATAACAGCAGCTCCTATAATAGCTTACTTAAAAATTTAAAAGTTCTTTTTAATAAGGCTGAAGAATTAGGTTTAGAAAACAACCCAACAAAGGGTTTAAAGAGGAAAAAATCTAAAGCTAACCTCAATAAACCGTTTGAAGATGTATCAGCAATACTAAACGAAATAAAGACTTTCAACTATAATCTATACCTGTGCTGTATAATGACTTATGGTTGTCTTTTAAGACCTCACAGAGAGGTTAGAGAACTTACTTGGGGAGACTTCACATCAGACTTATCTTATATTAAATTATCAGGCAGTAGAAATAAATCGGGCAGAAATAGAATCGTTCCTGTGCCTTCCTACGTTAGAGAACTGTTGAATAAAGGAGATAATAACCTCAATATATTTACAGGAACAACCAAAGCGCCTAACCCTGACTATTTTAAGACTATTTGGGGGCGTTTTAAGAAGGTTTCTAAGCTACTTCAACAAGACCAGACACTTTACTCTTTTAGGCATTCAGGAGCTATAGAAATCTATAAAAGGACAGGGTCACTTAGTAAACTTCAGAAAGCAATGGGACATAGTTCTTTAGCTGTTAGTCTGACTTACCTAAGAGGGTTAGAAGTAATTGAATTGGAGGAAAGTGATATGCCAGTTATGTAAAAAAGCCCCCAGAAGTTCATAAGGGGGCTTAATTATTATAAGTTGATAGAGTCAATTACCATTTCCCAATCATTACTCTTGTCTGAGTTCTAATCATTTGAGCATTTTCCTCAAACTCTTCAACAAATTTACTCCAAGCATTCTTAGCTGAAGAATTAGATTCTCTATATTTACCAGGGTTAAACGCATCCTCAAAAGAATCTACTCCAGATAACACATAATGCGTCTCACCATCTGAACTTCTTCCAAGGCTAAATCTCCCAAGAGTCACTCTTCTATCTTTTGGACTAAACTTACTATTATAGTCTTCCCAAGCAGAAGCAAACTTAGCTGCGTTTTTTACTTTAAGTATATAAAGGTTTTGAATTGGATGAGTTCCAGGTACTCCAATAGAAATTAAACTTCTTCCAGCTGCTGATGAAAAGGCTTTTGTATACTTACTTAGCTTTGACATAAATAAATCCCAATTCAAATTATCTCCCTGTGAATATTGATTACCCATAGCATCTAAGGTTCCTGTAAATACTATTTCGTGTGACGCGTTAAATGAATTATCCTTGAAATGATTTTCAAATAAGAAAACTGTAACACCATCTACTTTAGAATTTGGCAAACTGAAGTAATCATTGGTTAGTTTAGCTACAATTTCTTCATCTTCTGGTGCAACGTTAAAACTATATGAAGTCCAATAGTACTCTTGAGCAAAAAGAGATGAAGAAAATACGATTGCAAATAATAATAATAATTTTTTCATTTTGAGTTTATTTTAATTGATTAATGATTAAATATATTAAATATATAATTGCAATGCTAAATTATTAACGATTCTCTTAGTAAGCTACAAAAGGCTATGGGACATTCATCATTAGCTGTTAGTCTGACTTACTTAAGAGGACTTGAAGTGAGTGAATTGGAGGAAAGTGATATGCCTATGGTTTAGCTACTGTATTTAAATAATTTTCTAAAGCTAAAGCTAATTCATCTCTTTGAATGCTAAAATTGGAAATCTGTCTTTTGTATATCAATATTCTCTCCAAAAGGTTGTTAGTTTCATTTAAAAAATTGATATCGGAATATTTTTTTTTCATTAAATCATTTATAAAATAATTTTTAAAAGACTTTACTTTCTCAAAGTCATCTTTATTTACTGAATAATAAACCGAAAAGGTATGTACGTTGTTATAATAATTAATGGTTGTATTATCTACCAAGTGATTATTATCAAATATTCTTTTTGAAATGAATTCATAATAGTTATTAATTACCTTCTGAAGACCTTCAGGAAATAGATTTATTTTATTATCAGCTTGTAGAGATTTATAATTACCATCTGTCATAAAAAATGTTTGATATTTATATGGAACACCTATTTTAATAATCTCATTAGTGAAATAATTATACCCAATTTTATTTGAAATTAAACTTTCTGAAAGTTTAGCTATTTTCTTGGTGGATTTTTCTCCATCAATCAAATCTTTTAAGACCAATTCATACTTTATTGAATCATTTTTCAAGTCACTTATTAGACTTTTTATATCCCTTTCGTGTGAAGAAAAATTCAACCTGTCATTATTCCATTCATTTACCCAAAAAGAAACAGAAATACCCATCACAATAACTAAGAACTCAAGTGAGTATTTAATTAAGTATTTTTTCATATTGTTGGTTTAAAGTATTGACAAACAATATACTAATTTTAAATAGCGAAAACCACTAAATATTATGGGACATTCATCTTTAGCTGTTAGCTTAACTTATCTAAGAGGACTTGAAGTGAGTGAATTGGAGGAAAGTGATATGCCTATGGTTTAATTAAACCTGTACCTAAGCATCATTTCACTGGTATTAGCCCTGAGCGCTGTGCTACTTGTCCTTTGCCCTATTTCATAGCCAAAGCCTAGATCTATCTGATTGAGTTTTAAAAGAAGCATTGAGGAGATGTAGTCATTGTTACTCACACCTACCCCTAGACTTAGTTTCTCTTTTAAAGTGAGCTTGGCTATAGCCGTAAGTTGATTAGGAGCATCTGCCACCATTCTGTAGAGCATAGAAGGGCTAAGCGTGATGGTATTGTTCAGCTTTAAATGAAAGCCTGCGGTGGTGTATAAATGAGGCTTGTCTGTAGCTGTAGTAGATAGTCCCTCTGCTTCTTTATAACGCTTAGAGTTAAGCATATTTGGGGTAGAGAGTCCTATAAAGTATTTTTCTCCTTTTAATAGTAATCCAATGCCCACTAGTGGGTTCATATAGTTTTGAATGTTGTTTAGATTGGCGTTACTCTCTTGGGTAATTCTATCTAAGCCTTGAGTATCTAAATTATTATAGACTACTCCTGCTTTTATGCCTAGGTATAGGTTTGTATTAGCCCCTAGGGTAAGCTTATAGCTATAGTCTACGGCTACAATTCCTTGGTTTTCTATATAAACCCTGTCTGTTAAATAACTCACCCCCCAAGAGGCTTTGTTCTTCTCTTTGGTATGGTAGATAAAAGAAGCTGCTCTAGGCGCGTCTTCTATTCCAGACCAGGCAGATCTATACTGCAAGCCAGCCAGTGATCCTTCACTACCTGTGTAAGCTGGGTTAAACAAGCTCATATTCTGTTCAAAGAATAGAAAGTTGGGCTGTTGCTGTGCTTTAGCGGCTATGCTTGAAAGGACTAAGACCGTAAAAGCAAGTGTTTTAATAGTGTTTTTCATTTTTGTGTTGCTTTTATTGAATTAGTACGTAATATATAACCAGCCTTTAATCTGATCTTGACCGTTGTTTAAATCTATCACATAATAATAAGATCCTGCAGGAAGTGGATTAGCACTGTTTTTATAGGTACCTCTCCAATTGTTTTTATAATTAGTCGTAGAAAATACTTCTTGACCATTCTTATCATAAACAGAGACTCTGTTAGTGGGGTATTGCTCTATGTTTATAATCTTCCAAGTATCTTCTAAACCACCACTTCCTGGCGTGAGTACCCCAGAGGTAAACACTTTATCATCTTCAAAACCATCGTTATTGTCATCTGGATCTGCGTTGTCTCCAATGCCGTCATTATCTGCGTCTGCCCACTCATTTGGATCTAACGGAAAAGCGTCATTGGTATCTAAATACCCATCATTGTCGTCATCTACTTCAAAGTTGTCTCCAAGACCATCTCCATCGGTGTCTATCCACTCGGACCCGTCTTCAGGAAAGGCATCATTCTCGTTTAAATATCCATCACCATCTTTGTCCTCGTCTACGCAGTCTGGAATACCGTCTGAGTCAATATCTGAAGATTTTGAATATTGGTCTAATGGGTCAGAGCCGCACACGAGTTCATTATAATCTGATTGCCCATCATTATCGTCATCCGTGTCTGCATTGTTTCCAATACCGTCCTGGTCTGTGTCTGTCCATTCCGCTGGATCTAGTGGAAAGGCGTCAGAAGTATCTTCAACACCATCATTATCATCGTCTGTGTCCACGCAGTCTGGAATAGTATCTCCATCAGTGTCTAAAGACATTGAAGAAGCTAATAAAGGATCAGAGCCACAGGCTATCTCATCTGTGTCTAATTGACCGTCTCCATCATCATCTGTATCTGCATTATTTCCAATGCCGTCTGCATCTGTGTCTAACCACTCTGTATTATCTAATGGAAAGGCATCGTTTGTGTCTAAATAGCTATCATTATCATCATCAGTATCTATACAGTTGGCAATACCGTCATTGTCTGTGTCTAATGGTTTAGATGTTGCATCAAGTGGGTCTGAATCACAAGTAATTTCATCCGTATCTGAATAACCATCATTATCATCATCTGTATCTACGCAGTTGGGAATAGCATCATTATCTGTGTCTAATGGCTTAGAAGAAGCTAATAATGGATCTGTGCCGCAAGCAATCTCATCTGCGTCACTAAAGCCATCACCATCATCGTCTGAATCACAGGCATTACCAATACCATCTGCGTCTGTATCTAACTGATCTGCATTAGGCGTATAAAGACAATTGTCTACAGTATCTAATACACCGTCATTATCTAAGTCTGGTTCTGCATTATCTCCAACGCCATCTCCATCTGTATCTTCACTTTCTGAGGCATCTAAAGGAAAGGCGTCGTTTGTATCTAGGACGCCGTCTCCATCATCATCTGTGTCTGAAACATCACCTACACCATCTCCATCAGTATCTAATTGGTTGGCGTTAGCTACCGTTGGGGCATTGTCACAAACGTCTCCAATGCCGTCCCCATCAGTGTCTGCTTGGTCTGCGTTTGCTGTTGATGGGCAGTTGTCTAGATTGTTGGTGATTCCATCACCGTCGGAATCTTCGTCTACATCATTTACTGTTATGGTGAAGGTCTTAGTATAGGTTGCAGTATTGTCCGAAGTTTGAACTAAAATGGAATAGCTATTTTTAGTTTCATAATCTAAAGCAGTATTGGTTAAGAGATTGGCACCGCTAATGCTAAAACTAGCATTGTCCGTATCTCCAGTACCTGCCACTAAACTATAAGTATGCGTATCTCCAGAGTCTGAGTCAGTAGTAGAAAGTAGACCAATAGTTGTGCCTGTAGCTACATTTTCATTAATAGAACTGGATGATAATGAAATATCGGTAGGATTGCTATTTGAATTGTATACATAGTTTGATAAAGTGATTTCTTTTAATGTTTTATCATTAACACTGGCAATAATAAAATTGGAACTCGTATCGCTACTAGTTGTTGATTGGTTTTCCCAGTTACTCCCAATAAATAAAACTAATCCTAAACTATTTTCAGTTTCTCCATTTAACTCACCTTCTTGATAAGATATTTTTAAACTTCCTGTAAAACTAGCGGTTGTTGTATTAAAAAGGTATGACCTATTAATAGAACTACTTATTGTATTAGTGGTAGCACCCAATTTTGAAAGCTTTGTGTTAGAAAGATGAAAATCAGAGCTTGGGGTAAGAGTTAATCCATCATAATAGAGATATGAATTCCCTTTTATAGTCATTTTCTCACTAACATTTGATCCCATAAAAATTGACTGTCCTTTAACAACTGTAAAGGATAGTAAAAAAAAATAAAAAAAATATTTATTAAACATTATAATAATCCTATTGATTAATGACAGCTCCAACTGTAAGCGCTGTTAACCTGCCAGTTAGCAGTGAAGCCGAAGATCCATAAATTGTATTTGAATAGACGCTTACGCTTCCTGCAGACGCAAGAGTTATACCAAGTTGGCGAACTACATAGGCACGACCATCATTCGTTTCTGAATTGATCATAATTTCATCACCTCCACCTAAATTACTTCCTGGAATTGTAGTTGCTATTAGAGACGCGACATATTCCGCACCACCTGAAGATTTATACGCCGTTCCAGTATACGTAACTATGTAGGATCCAGCTGGTAAGTCGAGTTTTATTACCTCTGCAACAGTATTCGTGAGTGTAACATTAGAATGTGTCTTTTGATACAAAATACTAGAGCTAGGTGTTGTCCAAGAAAGTGTACCAGAACCATCAGTCTTTAGCACTTGATTAGCTGAACCGTCAGTGTTTGGGATTGTAATAGCTCCAGCAGTAATTGTTCCACTTGTCTCAATATTAGTAATATTGCTGTCACCAAGTCTTATTTTGTTGGAAGCATCAACAATCGCATTATATCCTATGGCTGTCGCATTAGTTAAGTTAGTGGCGTTAGATGAACCAATTCCTGCTTGATTTCCGACAAATGTGTTATTAGATCCATCCACATTATACCATCCTGCTTTATTACCAATCCCTGAATTACCTGATCCTTTTGTTCTTCTTAGTGCATCCCAACCTATTGCAACATTCTTATCTCCACTATAATTTGATTGTAATGCTCTGTAACCTAATCCCACATTATCATTTCCTGTATTTCCGCTTTCTGTCCTAATATTAGATCCGGCTTCTACACCTACCATAGTGTTGTAATTACCTGAATCATTGTTAAGAAGAGAGTTTGAGCCAATTGCAACATTACTTTGACCTGAAACGTTATATGTCATTGACCTATCGCCTATTGCCAGATTGTCTGATCCAGTTGTATTTGCATCTAGAGCTTCACTTCCTCCAATAGCTATATTTCTACCACCAGTAGTATTTTTAGTTAATGAATTCCAACCTATACCAACATTCATATACCCTGTCGTATTATCTTTCATTGATCTTGCACCTATTGCAACATTTTTATTCCCAGTGGTCACACTATTTAAGGTCAAGTAGCCCAAACCAACACTTCTATGCATATCACCAACATTTGGAGATGTTGTCCCATCCAACAAAACATTTTCTGTGCCATATAAAAAAGTGGGGGTGCTTGATGACGAAATTATACCTGTCAATCCAGATCCATCTCCAACAAAAGCACTTGCTGATACTGTCCCTGATGTTTCTACTAATGTAATGTTACTGTTTCCTAATTGAATTTTATTTGAAGCATTGACAGTAGCATCATATCCAATAGCAATTGCATTACTCAAATTATTTGAACTTACATCAGCACCCATTCCAATTATAATGTTGTACGATCCAGTAGTTAATGTCCATCCGGCTCCCCGCCCTAAAGCAGTATTTCCATCTCCAGTCGAGTTAATTAACACTTCGGCTCCAATTGCAGTATTCATATTTCCTGATGTTAAATCATCCATTGAATAGGCTCCTAACGCAGTATTTTGTTGTCCAGTAGTAACCTTTTCTAGTGATAAGTAGCCTACCGCAGTATTATAATCAAAATTAACGCCAGAATAATTTTCTAAAGCTCTGCTTCCAATTGCAGTATTTCCTATTCCAGTTCCAGATCCCATAGAAGTTCCTACCGCTAAATTATTATTTCCATTTCCTGTTCCAGGACCGAAATATAATCCTTGAGATGAACCATCAATTAAATGAAGCCAATTGGTTCCATCATAGGAGTAAAACCCCACAGTTCCATTTGTCTGAAAAACTAATAAGCCCTGAGCAGGAGTTGAAATAGCGTTTTTTTGATTTTCAGTCATCCTAGGAACTAAAAGCCCCTTTGACGTAGAACTTAATTCAAGTAAAGAAGATGAATTTGGAGTTTCGGTTCCAATACCAACCTGAGAATATGTTGATGAACAAATTAATATCATTAAAAAAAAGATTTTTTTCATTGTGAGTTTAATTTTTTGGTTAGTGTTTTTAAATATAACAATTTTAATTGCAACTATGAATGTTATACTCAATTATTAATACAATCATAACATCAAAAACATACTCAAACACAACCAAACACTATACAGTTTTAGGCATTTAGGAGCTATAGAAATTTATAAAAGAACAGGGTCATTAAGTAAGCTACAAAAGGCTATTGTGCACTCTTCTTTAGCTGTTAGTCTTACTTATTTGCGTGGACTTGAGGTTAGTGAGTTGGAGGAATGTAATATGCCTATAGTTTCTATCCTACAGAATCATTAATCTTTAAGTAACAATGTTTGGCTCTATGTATATTAATTCCCCAGCCTTTAGTAAAATATTAGAATTAGTATGGTGGTTAATATAAATTGCTATTCCATTCTTAAAACTTGCTTTTAATGCCTTCTTAAGGTCGTTGTAATAAAGTTTATTAATCATATTATTGGTCTTTTAAGTTATCTATTATTTCTACCTCAAAGTGTTGAACTATGTTCTTATCCTCTCTCTCAGGAGTTGGTTTAGGCATTAAGTATTGTAGACATAATTGTATTGCTTTTAGCTTCTCTTGCTTACTCATATCATCTACACTTAATGACTCTATACATTCATCTAGGATTCGCTCTAACTTATCCTTTACCTTACTTGTTAGTCTATTAGGAGTTCCCTTCTCTCTACCTCCATACTTTTGTCTACTCATAGTATCTATATTTATCTACTTTAGTCATATCTCTCTAGCAGTATATTATACTTGCTTTTGTTAGATATTCGTTTCTCGTTTAGACACACCTCCCCCTAGAGAGAAATGTGTCGTTTTAACTTGCTTCCGTTGAGTATCCGCATCAAGTTAGACATAGAGCTA
>Ga0209136_1002658_pt1 | contig 10684 bp, 8 predicted proteins | sample SaaInl0LU_22_DNA_FD_184640 | JGI IMG/M metagenome (GOLD analysis project Ga0209136, IMG submission 184640) | Marine microbial communities from expanding oxygen minimum zones in the Saanich Inlet - ESP_90LU_22_DNA (SPAdes) (version 2) | ecosystem: Environmental > Aquatic > Marine > Intertidal zone... | reverse complement strand
ATCTCTTCTACTACCTTTAGGATGTTTGTAGCTTCAGACAATACTGCTGCTGTACAACTCATATCTCCTACAGTTCTAAAACGAACCATTCTTTCTTCAACTTGCTCTTCTTCATCTCTGTATACAACTTGATCATCTGCAGACCAAATCAATCCGTCTCTAAAGAATGTTTTTCGCTTATGTGCAAAATAAATAGAAGGAATTTCGATATGTTCCTTTTGAATGTAGGACCAAACGTCTAATTCTGTCCAGTTAGAAATTGGAAAAACACGCACATTTTGCCCTAAATCTATTTTCCCATTTAACATATCAAAGACCTCAGGACGTTGGTTTTTTTCGTCCCATTGACCAAAATCATCTCTTACAGAAAAAATTCTTTCTTTTGCCCTTGCCTTTTCTTCATCTCTTCGAGCTCCTCCAATACAAGCATCAAAACCAAATTCTTCAATAGCATCTAGTAAGGTTTCTGTTTGGAGCATATTTCTACTTGCATATCTTCCTGTTTCTTCTTTAACACGACCACTATCAATATTGTCTTGCACATTTCTCACGTGCAATTCAACCCCTAATTCTTTGACGAGTTTGTCTCTAAAATCGATTGTTTCAGGAAAATTGTGACCGGTGTCTATATGCAACAGCGGAAAAGGTATTTTAGCAGGAAAAAATGCTTTTTGCGCCAATCGAACCAGGGTAATACTGTCTTTCCCTCCAGAAAAAAGTAATACTGGTTTTTCAAACTGGGCGACTACCTCTCTAAAGATATATATTGCTTCACTTTCTAAAGCATCTACTTGGATTATTTTTTGATTCATCAGTATCTTTTTTTAAATATGCAAACCACATTCCCTGTTGTTCGTTACTTTGGTTGGATCGAAATAGGTGAACTCATTTGGCAAACCTTTTTCTTCTAAATAAGTATCTAGTTCTTTGTCTGACCAATTGTAAAAGGGACTTACCTTTAGAATCCCATCCTTGCTTTTAGAGACAATATCTATGCTATTTCTAAAAGTTGTTTGCCCTTTTCTTAGGTTGGTAAACCACACATCTGGTTGATGCTCTTTCATTGCTCTTGAAAAGGGTTCTAACTTAACTTGCTCTGTAAAAATGCGGTGTTTTGGATCTTCTATTGAAGGAATTCCTAGAACAATATTTCTGTGAGCAACCGTTTGCTTTGGTGTATACAAATGAATGTTTAAGTTTAAGGTATCTATAATTTCTTCTGCATGTTTATATGTCTGAGGAGTATTATAACCGGTGTCACACCAAATCACTTTAATATCATTCTGAACTTCCGTGACAGCTTTTAAAATAGCCACTTCATAAGGTCTAAAATTGGTCGTAATAACTGGTTTTTTAGCAAATGAAATAGCCCATGAAATAATTTCTAACGGTGTTTTATCTTTTAACTCTTGATTAATTTGTTCTAAATATAAACTCATTATTTTCCCCATTTTATTGTATTCCATAGTCTTTCGTGAAAGAAATACAATACTAATTTTGTGATAAAATCTATAGAAGCGATAGAGGTTGCCAAACCAATTTCTCCAAGAAGAATATAAGACACTAATAGCGTGTCTAAGGTTCCAACGACTCTCCAGCTCAATGCTTTCAATACACTTCGTAGAGGTTTTTCAGAATATTTATCTTCTTGAAAACCTCTACTCTGTGCTTTTTTACTAAAAATGATTTGGTTTAAAATCATACATTAATATTAATTCAAACATTACCCTACTAATTAGGTAGGATACGCAAATCTACTTCAAAAAATTCTAATAAAAGATGAAAAAATATGAATAATTCTAAAAACCCTACTAAATTAGTATATTAATAAAAAATAGAGATAAAATTAAGAATATCGAATTGCTACAAGGATATAGTAGCTAAAAATTATAGTGATTTTCTATGGGATTATCGAAGGTTATTTACAACATAAATCTGCCAGGGTAGTATTCCTAAATATCTGCAAAGAACTGTCTCTTAATTGTGTCATTAACCTATGAACAGCACATAGGTTTTCGTCTGGGCAGTCAGCGCATTTTTCATAAAAATTTAAGCTGACACAAGGAACCATAGAAATTGGGCCTTCTAGAATTCTCATTACTACTGTCATTTGAATTTCACTGGGATCTTTTAAAAGGTAGTAACCTCCACCTTTGCCTTTTTTTGACCCTAGTATTCCATTCTTACGAAGTGTTAAAAGTATTCTTTCTAAAAACTTTAAGGAGATATTTTCACTCTCCGAAATTATTGCGATTTGAACAGGAAGTTTGTGTTCAAGTCTCGCTAAATAAGTGAGCGCTTTAATTCCGTATTTTGTTTTTTTAGAAAGCATGCAACAAAGCTACACCTTTAAATATAATAATCAAACACCTAAAGCTTGTTGAATATCTGCAATGATATCTTCTACATTTTCTATACCGACAGAAATTCTTACCAAACCGTCTGTAATTCCAACCTCAAGTCGATCTTCTTCTGATAAACGACCGTGAGTTGTAGAGGATGGATGTGTAACAATCGTTCTTGTATCTCCTAAATTTGCAGACAAAGAACACATTTTAATATTGTCTAAAAAGCTTCTTCCTGCAGCAATACCTCCTTTAATTTCAAAAGCAACGATAGCACCTCCCAATTTCATTTGCCTCTTTGCCACTTCATATTGAGGGTGAGTGGGTAAAAAAGGATATTTAACATAAGTTATATTTTCATGCTCTTCTAAAAACTGCGCAACTTTTAGAGCATTTTCACAATGTCTGTCTACTCTTACTGCCAATGTTTCCAAACTTTTTGACAACACCCAAGCATTAAAAGGAGACATGGCTGGCCCTGTATTTCTGGCAAATAAATAAATTTCGCGCATCAAATCTTTGTTTCCTACGGTAATCCCCCCTAAAACTCGCCCCTGACCATCTATCAATTTTGTTGCTGAATGAATGACCAAATCAGCTCCGAATTTTATTGGCTGCTGAATGTAGGGGGTTGCAAAACAATTATCTACAATAAAAATGAGTTGATGCTTTTTGGCTATATTTCCAATGAGTTCTAAATCTAAAATATCCACTCCCGGATTTGTAGGGGTCTCAATGTATAGAATTTTAGTATTCTCTTGAATCAAACTTTCTAATAAGTGTACTTCATTTACTTTAAAATAAGAAGTTTCAATATTCCATTTTGGAAGGTATTTATGAAACATGCTATGGGTAGAACCAAACACAGATCTACAAGAAACAATGTGATCTCCGGCATCTAATAATGCGGCAAATGTTGAAAAAATAGCAGACATCCCAGTTGCAAATGCATATCCTGCTTCGGCTCCTTCCATGACCACAATTTTATTTACAAATTCTGATGTATTTGGATTTGTAAACCTACTGTATAAATTACGCTCTTTTTCTTCTGCAAATGATGCGCGCATCTCTTCTGCATCCTCAAAAACAAAACTTGAAGTTAAGTATAATGGTGTAGAATGCTCGGAAAACTGGGACCTTTCGGTCTGATTCCGTATCGCTTGTGTTTCGAAATTTTCTTTCATTATTTTATGAATATAAAATCCTTCAATTTTTAATTATGATGTTTAGCCAATCTCAAAATATCTCCAAAAACACCTCTGGCGGTGACACTTGCTCCTGCTCCTGCTCCTTGAATTACAATAGGTTGCGCTCCATAGGATTCTGTGTAAATTTCAAAAATTGCATCAGACCCTTTTAAAGATCCTAAAGGAGTACTTTCTGCCGTGGATACTAATTTCACCTCTAAAGTTCCTTTATGCTTTGATAAATCTCCACTTAATTCACCGATATATCGCAATACATGGTTTGGCTTTTGACGGTCTTTTAACGTTTGATATTCGTCGTTTAAAAGTTCTAAATTTCCTAAGAATTGATCTAATGAATTCTCTTGTAAATTTTCAGGAATTAAATTTTGTATGGCAACCTCTGTCAATTCATTTTCGAGATCTAATTCTCTCGCTAAAATCAATAATTTTCTAGCAACATCATTACCTCCTAGATCTTCTCGAGGATCTGGCTCAGTAAAGCCTTTGTCAATAGCTTCTTGTAACACTGTTGAAAAAGGAACATTCTCTTTAGAAAAATTATTAAATAAATAACTTAAAGAGCCTGAAAAAACACCTCTAATTTTTGTGATATTTTCTCCGGACTCATGTAATAAACGAATGGTATCTATCAAAGGTAATCCCGCACCTACATTCGTTTCATACAAATATTGCTTCTTATGTTCTTTTAATTTCGCTCTTACTTGTTTATAAAAATCAAAAGATAAGGTGTTGGCTATTTTATTACAGGAAACCAAATCAAATCCTGCTTCAATAAGAGGTATGTAATGCTTCACAAAATTTACATTTGCAGTATTATCAACAGCGATTAAATTTTCAAAATGATGGGTTTTTGCAAATGATATGATCTCTGAAACAGAAATAAGATCGTCTCCATTTTCTATAAGATCTTGCTTCCATGTTTCAGAAACGCCCTCTTTACTTAATAATACTTTTTTAGAATTAGCTACTGCAAAAACATTGATCTGAATTTTTCTTCTCTCTAAAACAGAAGGGGTGTTTTCTATAATTTGATCTATTAAGGTGGCACCAACTAAACCTTTTCCAAAAATAGCGATGTTTATTTTCTTCGTTATCCCAAAAACTTGTCCATGAATTACATTTACAGCTTTGTGTAATTCATCTTTTCTAACCACCAAACTCACATTTTTACCCGTTACCGTGTTGTTGAACAAAACAGGTACAATTTGATTTTTAATTAGCGCATTATATGGATGATGAAATTCGCTTAGATCTTGACCAATGATAGAAATTACAGCAACATTGTTTACAACAGAGATTTGATGCACATCTTGTGAATAAAAATCATTTTCAAATTCTTGTTCTAACGCCAACACTGCTTGATTGGCCTTATCTGCATCGATAATTAAACCAATTCCTCTTTCTGAGGAACCCTGGGAAATGATACTTACACTAATATTTTTATCACTTAGTACTCTAAATATTCTGGCATCAACTCCAACTTTACCTAATAAACCCCTGCCTTCAAAATTTAGCAAGGCTACATTATCGGTGGTGGAAATAGATTTGATTCCTTTTACGGAAGATGTTGAAGTAATTAGAGTTCCTTTGTCTTTTTTGTTGAATGTATTAAGAATGCGCAGGTTGATATTCTTTTCCAACAGAGGTATGATTGTTTTAGCATGTAAAATAGTCGCTCCAAAATTCGCCAATTCATTGGCTTCTGAGAATGATAATTGCTCAATCTTTTTAGCATCAGCAACCATGTCTGGATTGGCAGTATAAATACCACTTACATGGGTATAATTTTGCAACTCCTCTGCATCTAAGTAATTTGCCATGAGCGCAGCAGTGTAGTTACTTCCATGTCTTCCTAAAGTAGTCGTTTCTCCTTTTTTATTTGAAGCAATGAAACCAGAAACTATTTGAATGTCTTTGTTATTCTTTTTAAAATAAGCAATCACATTTTCTTTGGAAACAGCAAGTATCGGTTGTGCATTTCCAAAATTTTCATCAGTTATGATTAAAGGTCTTGAATCTACAGGGTTGACAGAGATTTGCTGTTTTTCTAGCAAACTAGCTACCAATTTAACTGACAGTAATTCTCCTTGCGCCAAAACCTCCTCTTTTATTTTCTGGCTGTAATCTCCCAACAAAGAAACCCCTTCAAAAATGGTCTCTAAGGTTAAAAATTCTTCAGAAAAATCAATGTTTTCATTTGGTTCTTGTTGATATTTTTTAAAAGTATCAAATTTCGATTTATAGTCTTTTTTTTCTGCTGCCGTCTCTAAAATTGATTCTAATTGATCGGTCGAATTATCTCTTGCTGAAACAACAACTGCTATTTTTTCTCCGTCTTTGGATTTGCTTGAAATAATTTCAATAGCATTTTTCAAACCATCTCCATTCGCTAAAGATTTTCCTCCAAATTTTAAAATTTTCATCTTATTTTCTCTATAATTTATATTAAAAATAGGTTCAATTATTTTTTGCAATTGGTCGTATTCCATTAAGAAAGCATCATGACCATGCACAGAATTTATTTCGTAATAGGTTACGTTTTCCTTGGTTAATGCTAATTTTTTATGCGTTTCTCTATTTTCTTCGGCCGTAAAAAACAAATCAGAATCAACACCAATAATGTGGATGTTCGCTTCTACTTTATCAAGAAGTTCTCTGTTTTTTTTCTGTCCGTCAGTAACATCAATTGTTTTTAATAATTGATTCATTAACTTGTAAGAAGAAAGTTGATATCGTTCTTGTAATTTTTTTCCATGATGCAGCAACCAACTTTCAACATCAAAAACATCTGAATTGTCTTTTTTGGATCGATGAAAGCGTTCTTTGAAAGATTCAGGAGTTCGATAACATAACATTGCATGCATTCGAGCGTCATGAACAGGATTACTTGAATTTACTAAAAATTGTTCTTGAATTTGGCAATTGGCAATTAACCAATCGGTCGATTTCCAATCAGTAGCTACGGGAATAAAATGTTGGGTGATTTTTGTATCTAAAACAACCATTTCCCAGCCAACTCCTCCACCTAAAGACCCTCCTATTAAAGCAAATAACTGTGTGATTTTTAATATTGACAACCCTTCTAAAAAGATTTTGGCAATGTCTCTGGTGATAAAAGCTTTATAATTCTCAATTAAAAAACCATCAAAACCATTCCCAGGGATATTAAAGGACAAAACAGTATACACATCGGTATTTATTGCTTTCTGATGACCTACGATCTCTTTCCACCATCCCTGATCTCCGGCAACGTTGCTATGACCAGTTAGTGCATGATTGATTAATACTACAGGAGCCGTTCCCAATTCTTTTCCAAAAACCTGATAACTCAAGTTAAGTTCAGAAAATGAGGCACCAGCTTCTGTAGTAAAGTCTTTTATTTTGATATGTTGTAGTAGCTCTTTCAACGAATTACTTATATTTCTGAAAAAGCAGCTTTTAAATCTTCTTTTAAATCTTCTAAATCTTCAATACCAACAGACAATCTAATTAAATCCTGGCTCACACCTGCACTTGCTTGTTGCGCGTCATCTAATTGTTGGTGCGTAGTACTTGCTGGATGAATAATTAATGATTTCGTATCTCCAATATTTGCTAATAATGAAAATACTTTTGTTTTATCTGCGATTTTCTTTGCTGCTTCAAAGCCTCCTTTTGCTCCAAAAGTAACAATCCCACTTTGTCCTTTAGGCAGGTATTTATCTGCCAAAGTTTTGTAGGCACTACTTTCTAATCCAGGATAGTTAACCCAAGCAACTTCTTCTTGAGCCTCCAACCATGTTGCCAATGCCAACGCATTTTCGGAATGCTGCTTTATTCTCACAGGTAATGTCTCCAATCCTTGAATAATATTGAAAGCATTTGTTGGACTTAAAGCTCCTCCAAAGTCACGTAAGCCCTCTAAAATTAATTTAAATGTATAGGATGCAGCTCCTAAAGCTTCATGGTATTTTAAACCATGATACCCTGCAGATGGCTCTGTAAATTCAGGAAATTTACCGTTTGCCCAATTAAATGTTCCTGCATCAACAATGGCTCCACCCAAAGAGGTTCCTTGACCTCCAATATATTTTGTTAAGGAATGAATTACAATATTTGCTCCATGCTTTATTGGATTTAGTAATGCTGGGGTAGCGACTGTATTATCTACGATAAAAGGAACCTCTGCTGCCTTCGCATGATCTGAAATAGCCTCTAAATCTAGCACATCTAATTTAGGATTCCCTAACGACTCTACGAAAAATGCTCTTGTATTTTCTTGAACAGCTGCCGAAAAACTCTCAGGGTTTGAAGCATCTACAAAGGTTGTTGTAATTCCGAATCTTGGCAAGGTGACATTTAAAAGATTGTAGGTTCCTCCATACAAACTGCTCGAGGCTACAATGTGATCTCCTGCTTTTAAAAGCGTTAATAAACCTGTTGAAATTGCAGAAGTTCCTGAAGCAAAAACAACGGCTCCAATTCCACCTTCAACAGCTGCCAAACGGTCTTGTAAAATTTGATTTGTTGGGTTGTTTAATCGGGTATAAATAAAGCCTAATTCTTTTAATGAAAAAAGATTGGCAGCATGTTCCGAATTGTTAAAAACATAAGATGATGTTTGATAAATAGGAACGGCTCTTGTTCCTCCATTTTGTGAAACTTCATGACCTGCATGTAATGCATTGGTCGCTAATTTTAATGTACTCATTTTTCTATTTTTTTTGAGTTAATAAATAAACAAAAAAGTCAAATGCATCAATTATTGTTGATGTACTTACTAGAAAAATGTTATGAAGAAAATAGGATTTTCCTGAACAGGAAAATTCTTTTTTGTTATCTATCCAAATATAAATATTTAGGTAGAATTTAGCACCTTCTTTATTTCTAAAGGGTTGCTAAGGTTTCAACGGGTCTAATCCCTTCACCTTTCTTGATAACATTTCAATAAGTTATTGAACTTTGTGAGTGCAAATATAGGCTCAGAAAAATTTAATATCCAAGTAAAAATTGGTTTATTTTAAAGAAATAACAATTTCACATTTATAAGCCTGTTTTTATGAGCATCGTTTAAATTACATATGTCAAAATCTAAATTTTTGATAATATGATAATAAAATATTATTATGAAAAGCTATAATATTTAGATATATAATGTAACTTTGCAATGAATTTAAGAGGAAAAATTTGAACTGATTGCAACCTCTGACACTGATGTATTCAGTTGAAACAAAAAATGCTAAAGCAGTAATTTCCTACTACTTTAAGCAACCAGCAATCTATTTTTATTTTTTAATTACCATAAAAAAAAGATTTATATGTCCTATTTATTTACTTCAGAAAGTGTTTCTGAAGGACACCCAGATAAAGTTGCTGATCAAATCTCTGATGCGCTGATCGATAATTTTTTAGCTTTTGACACATCGAGTAAAGTTGCTTGTGAAACCCTAGTTACTACTGGTCAAGTAATTTTAGCAGGAGAAGTGAAGTCTAAAACATATTTGGATGTCCAAAAAATTGCCAGAGATGTCATTAATAAAATTGGTTACACCAAAAGTGAATACATGTTCGATGGTAATTCTTGCGGTGTTTTATCAGCGATTCACGAGCAATCCCCCGATATTAACCAAGGAGTAGACAAAGCAAATCCCGAAGAGCAGGGTGCTGGAGACCAAGGAATGATGTTTGGTTATGCTACAGATGAAACTGAAAATTATATGCCTCTAGCCTTAGAGCTTTCTCACAGATTATTGATTGAGTTGGCCGCATTGCGAAGAGAAAATTCAGCGATCTCATACTTACGTCCTGACGCGAAAAGTCAAGTAACAATTGAATACTCTGATGACAACATTCCTCAAAGAATTGACGCAATCGTTGTGTCTACGCAGCACGACAATTTTGACCCTTCTGAAGAAGTGATGTTGGCAAAAATCAAAAAAGATATTGTAGACATTTTGATCCCTAGAGTCATTGCAAAATTACCAACTCACATACAGCAATTATTTACAAAAGAAATTACGTATCATATTAATCCAACTGGGGTTTTTGTTATTGGAGGACCTCACGGAGATACTGGTTTAACAGGCAGGAAAATCATTGTGGACACCTACGGAGGAAAAGGCGCCCATGGTGGTGGTGCTTTCTCAGGGAAAGATCCTTCTAAAGTAGATAGATCTGGAGCCTATGCAACACGACATATCGCTAAAAACTTAGTAGCTGCTGGTCTTTGTAAAGAGGTATTAGTTCAAGTTTCTTATGCTATTGGCGTGGCAGAACCTACAAGTATAAATGTAGAAACTTATGGGACAGCTAATCTTGATTTATCTGATGGAGAAATTAGTAAAAAAGTAGCGACTATTTTTGATATGCGTCCTTATTTTATTGAACAACGCTTAAAATTAAGAACTCCAATTTATTCTGAAACGGCTGCATATGGGCATATGGGAAGAACTCCAGAAATAAAAACAGTGACGTTTTCAAACCCAATGGGAGAAACTGTTTCTGAAGAGGTAGAAACGTTTACTTGGGAGAAGTTAGATTATGTCGATAAAATAAAAGAAGCTTTTGGCTTATTTTAATACGTTTATTAATTTAAAAAAAAATTATTGAAAAAATTTTAAAATAAGAACTTTTCAAAAAAGGCATCCCATAGGGATGCTTTTTTTGTTTTGTAAAATTGATACGATTTTGTAAAACACGCAAGTGTTTACTTATTTTGAACACATACATATTTGAATTTATTGTGATATTCATAAAATAAATTCCATGATCAAGATGTGAAACATCAAGTTCAACAAAATTATTTTCTGGTTTAAGAGTTTTCTCATTTTTACCAAATGGAATAAAAACATCGATTTCCACTACTTACTCATTTGAATTCATTGTTACTACCTCATGAAGTGTATTAGGATAGCATAAAAAACTGTGTTTTAAATTAATCCTGTAAGAGTTGTTTTTTGATAAAAATAAAAATAAAAAGATATTTATTAAAAGTTTTAATTTTTGTAACATTAAAAAAATAACGCTATAATTGAACTAGTTAAAAACAAATAACATGTTTCATATAAAATACATCTTGGTCTTTACAATGCTGTTTAATATTGGATATACATTTCAAAAAATCCATGACAACAAGATATTTTATAATTTTGT
>Ga0209136_1002657_pt1 | contig 10690 bp, 8 predicted proteins | sample SaaInl0LU_22_DNA_FD_184640 | JGI IMG/M metagenome (GOLD analysis project Ga0209136, IMG submission 184640) | Marine microbial communities from expanding oxygen minimum zones in the Saanich Inlet - ESP_90LU_22_DNA (SPAdes) (version 2) | ecosystem: Environmental > Aquatic > Marine > Intertidal zone... | reverse complement strand
GCCCTTTCAGCATATTGAACGCATTGCCAAACGCCTCAAGCGCATTTGCCGGCACCACGATCGTGCTTTTTCCATTTCCGTTTCCAAGTGTGTTCAGGGCTTCAACCTGCTTCAAAGCCACTTGATACTGTGCTGCTTCCAAGCCGTGCGCATTGATCGCGTCAGCAACCGTCGCAGTTGCGTAGGCCTCAGCGTCTGCTTGAATACGGCGCGCCTCAGCCTGCTTTTGTGCCGCATAAAGATCAGCGTCCGCCTGAAGCTCAACCGAGCGTTTCTCACCTTCTGCACGGGTTACTTGCGCGCGGCGTTCACGTTCGGCGTTCAACTGTTGCAGCATCGCGTCGCGCGTCGCTTGATCAAGGTTCACGTCCAGAAGCTCTGCGCGCGTGACCTCAATGCCCCAGTTATCTACGGCCTCTTCCACCAGCGCCTTGATCTGTTCAATCAGTTGCGCGCGATTAGATTGCACCTCGTCAAGCTCCATCTTGCCGATCTCGGCGCGCACAATACCAGCCACCGTTGTTGCAATCGCTGCGTCTACGTCGCGGATCCGGTAAACTGTCCGCTCAGGTTCTGTGATGCGATAGAATACGGATGTCTCAACCCGTACCAAAACGTTGTCCGACGTGATCGCGTCCTGTGAGGCATTCGGAAGCTGTCGCTCAAGGATCGAAATACGGTGCGCCACGCGATCAAGGAACGGCACAATGAAGTTAATGCCGGGCCCGAGCACCGCCTTAAGCCGACCAAAACGTTCAATGACAAACTGCTCTGACTGCGGAACGATCCGAACACCAAGCAGAATACAAATAATGATAAACGCGGCCAGCAACACCACAACGATGTTGCCGCCCAAAATACTGAATAAAACCTGCAAAACCTCTTCACTCCCCATGGTCAGTCTCTCCTATTGAGTTGGTCTGACTATGGCGGCTTATCAGGCGCTTTTGAAGGTAAATCCGCGTTTGTTGCCTTGTGCGCCACCTTTTGACGCAAAATGCTCTTGGACAGACGCACCAACCAATGCCGCGGTTGCCGCCGATAATGTCCACCCCAAATGCCCGTGACCTGTGTTGTAGAAAACACCTGCACGTTTGCCAGCGCCAACGCGCGGCATCATATTTGGCATCATCGGGCGCAGACCTGCCCAAGGCACCACGTGTTCGGTCGAAATTGATGGGAAATGCGTTTCCACCCACTTGGTCAGCGGCTCAATGCGGTCTGCCCGAATATCACGGTTTTCGCCGTTATATTCTGCCGTCCCCGCAACACGGAAACGGTCTTTACCCAGACGAGACGTCACAATCTTTGCGTCATCATCAAGTAAAGACACCATCGGCGCGCCATCTTGGCTGATTGCATCCGGCATATTCACAGTGATTGAGTAGCCCTTAACGGGATAAATGTTCACGCGGTCACCCAGCTTTTTGGCCATCGCACGGCTACCAACACCAGCGCAAACGACGACACCGTCAAAAGCTTCACCGTTCACACGGGTCTCACCATTTGCACTGCTAAGTTGCTCAACCGGTTTGCCCATGCGGAAATCAACACCCTGTGCCTCAAGCCACTTTGCAAGGCCGAACGTGAATTTGTGAATATCGCCGGTGCTGTCACTTTCCGTCCAGAACCCACCAGTGATGGTGCCACGCAGGTTTGGTTCACGCGCACGCACCTGATCAGGCGTCAGCTCAACACGCTCCACACCGCCTTGCGACAAAAGCTCATTCACTTTGCGAGCGTGCGCCATATCTTTTTCGTTTTTATAGAAGTGCAGAATGCCCGCCGGAGACCAATCAAAATCTAGTCCCGCACGGTCCGCCATAGACTGCAATCCAGCGCGCGCCTTAACCGCCAACGCCGCTGTTTGAACTGTGTTGTTTTTGTAGTTCGGAATGTTGCTCAAGAACTCAGCCATCCAGCTGATTTTATGCCAGCTTGGGCGCGGGTTCACCAACAAGGGCGCATCGCGCCGCGCCATCCATTTGATGCCTTTCAGGACCGTCCCGACTGTGTTCCAAACCTCTGCGTTTGATGCGGAAAGCTGCCCACCATTGGCAAAACTGGTATCCATCGCCGCGTAGCGATTTCTGTCGAATACAACAACATCAAGACCACGGCTGACCAATTCAAAAGCTGTTGTCACACCGGTGATGCCAGCGCCGATTACTGCGATACGAGTCATGTTTTCACACTCCAAACGGTTGGGCGCATTTGCCCAAACAACCCCGCTCCGTTCGCTTTACCTGAGCGATGCACGATCCATAGGGAACCGCTTGCGCCTTCGGTGCGCCTTGCAAGAAGGCGTCTCTCCAGAGTGTGACACGTCCGCCAGTCCTGTTGCCTGAGAGGTGACCGGGGTGGTTGCTCCTTCGGCGGTGGCATAATCCACGCTCTCCCGAGCGGACATGTTTCCTATGGGAAACCCCTACACGTGTCGTATCTAATTGCCAAGAAAAATCTCGTAAACGTTGCTGGCACCCCGTGCGGCGCGTATCACAGCATTATGCCTGCAATTTGTCGCGACTGCTTAACCACTTACTCTGCGCAAGAACCGCGACGCTGCGTGGATTGCGGCAGTCCGCGTATGTTGGCGCATCCCGAACTGTTTGATTTGTCAGTCGCCCATATGGATTGCGATGCCTTTTATGCCAGCGTTGAGAAGCGCGATAATCCAGAGCTTGCGGACAAACCCGTCATAATAGGCGGCGGGCGGCGCGGCGTCGTCAGTACCGCTTGCTACATTGCACGCATTCGCGGCGTCCGGTCTGCGATGCCGATGTTTAAGGCCCTAAAGCTTTGCCCCGATGCAGTGGTCGTGCGCGGCCGCATGGATGTCTATGCGGATGTATCGAAACAAATCCGCGCCCTGATGGAAGAACTAACCCCCGCCATTGAACCGCTGTCATTAGACGAGGCATTTTTGGACATGTCCGGTACCCACAAACTTCATGGGGCGCCACCAGCAGTAATGCTCGCCCGCCTTGTCAAAAGGATGCGCGAAGAAATCGGGATCACCGGATCAATCGGCCTTAGCCACAATAAGTTTTTAGCAAAAGTCGCATCCGATTTGGATAAACCGCAGGGCTTTTCCGTGATCGGCAAAGCTGAAACCATGACTTTCCTGAAAGACAAGCCCGTGGGCATGATCTGGGGTGTCGGACCATCTGCGCGCGCAACGCTTGAACAGGCGGGTATTCACACGTTTACGGACCTACTGAGGTGGGAGGAAAAAGACCTGATCCTGAGGTTTGGTAGTATCGGCGAGCGCCTTTGGCATCTGGCGCGCGGTGACGATAAGCGCGCTGTTTCCGCGCACCGGCCAATCAAATCAATTAGTAATGAGACCACATTCAACGAAGACACCGCAGCGGTTGACCTACTTGATGGGCACCTTTGGCGGCTTTCAGAAAAAGTCAGCGCGCGAGCTAAGGCACGTGAGTTGGCGGGAACAGTCGTTACCCTCAAGCTCAAAACGGCAAAGTTCAAAACCCTATCGAAGCGCATCACATTGACCGATAGCACGCAAATTGCCGACCGAATTTACAGGCACGCAAGACAGCTGTTTGATCAGGTAAGCACACAAGGTCCATTTCGCCTGATTGGCGTTGGTCTGTCTGACCTAGGGCCATCCTCAGTTGCTGACAGCGCGGGCGACCTTTTGGACCCAGACGCCCCAAAGCGCGCCGCAGCCGAACGCGCCACCGACGCCATCAGAGAACGATTTGGCAAGGACGCAATTATGAAGGGACGCGCGCTGCGCTAACTACTCAGCAGCAAGCGGCACTTGGCGCTGACCAATCTCAACGATGTCAGCCATCGCGGCTGTAATCTTGCGGCGTACTGCTTGAAAATCTGCGTTTGGCTCAATCAGCGTTTCATCCATGTACAGAGACCGATCAATCTCAATCTGGATCGCGTGCATCCCGCGTGATGGCCGCCCGTAAGCTTGGGTTATATAGGCACCTGCAAACGGCGCGTTGCGTGCCGTGACAAAGCCCGCACCTGTAAAAGCAGCCTCTACGCGATCAACGATGTCAGAGCCCGCAGAGGCCCCAAACCGGTCACCAATCACAATCTGCGGACGCTGTCCTTGAGGAGTTTTGATCGCCTCAATCGCTTCATGGGGCATTGAGTGGCAATCAACCAAAATAGCGCTGCCAAACTGGGAATGGTTGGCACGCATCTCTTTGGCCAATGCTGCGTGATAGGGCCGCCAATATTCATCAACCCTAAGCGCGGCCTCGGCCCGTGTGAGCTTGCCGCGGTAGATTGCCCGACCAGAGGCCACAACGCGGGGGATCACCCCAAGTCCCGAGGCAATTCGGGGGTTGTGCACAATGCGCGGCGCACCCTCAACCACGGCGCAATCCATTTCATCCGCAGCACGGTTCAGATCCACAAAAGCACGCGGCGCGCCAGCGTGCAAAAACACCGCACCCAAATCTGGTGCCTTGGAAAAGAGGCGATCGACGAATGCATCCTCAGATGTCCGAATCGTATGTGCGTCCAAAACAGTCCGCTGCATAAATGCGCGTGAGTAGTCCCGCCCACTATGGGGGCTGGCGAAGACAACGCTTGTATTTCGGACCTCTGGGAGGTCTAAAAAGTAGACTGCTTTCGGCATTTCGGGCTCCGTTTGGACATAACATAGACTGTTTCACTTTGTTTCCAAAAGCCCCCTTGATCTTTTAGCTGAAGCCTTCTAATCAACCTCTCACCTGACGCGGCGCGACCCGCGTCCTTTTTAATTGGGCTGGTCGCAAAGTTAATGGTTCATGGGCGCTTAGCTCAGCGGTAGAGCACTTCGTTGACATCGAAGGGGTCACTGGTTCGATCCCAGTAGTGCCCACCATGATAACCGCTTCTTGGCATTAGCCTTTGAAGCAAACGCAACTTGAATGGCGTGATCTCGCGCCGGAAAAACAGGAGACAGACTTATGAAAGTCAAGAACTCGCTCCGGTCGCTGAAGAACCGTCACCGCGACTGCCGTATCGTTCGCCGCAAAGGCCGCGTTTACGTGATCAACAAAACACAGCCTCGCTTCAAGGCACGTCAGGGCTAAGCCTTCGACAATTGAACATTCAAAAGCCGCTCCATTAAATTGGGGCGGCTTTTTTCATTTCCCACATCGGGCTTAGAAATGGCCGCCGGACTAACCTGCAAAATTCTGCGTAATAAAGTAGCGACCACAATTGGGCGACTTACCGTCAAAGGCAAGCGATGCTCCTGTCAGTTTAGATTTTCGCGCAAGGATGTTTTTGCGGTGACCCGGTGACGCCATCCACATGTTCACAATATGATTAGCCAAACTTTTGTATGAATGCGCAGGTATTGTCCGCCCCTTAGCTTCGAACCGGCACGCGCTTAGATCGCGGGTCAAGAATACACCTGCTGTCTCCAACTGATAGCGATGGGTAACGCCAATATTTTCCGATCCGGCACGACTGCCCACACCAGATGCCTTGAGCCGTTTTTTGAACGTAGTCATCCCTGACACACGCGATTTGTGATTGAGCTGTTGGGACTTAGCCATCCATTTTGAATGCACCTCAGCCACATCCACCAAACCACTGGCAGAGGTTAACGCTGACAGCCCTTTTGAGCACCGCACTTTATTGACGTAGTGCAGAACCGCACTGTCAAACAACGCAGTATCAGGTGATTTTGCGGGCACCATGGCATTATGCGCGCCGGTCAAAGCAGGCGTACTACACGCCTGTGCATATCCGGTCAGCGACACCGCAACGCCTAAAACCCACAGAAACCAAACTGTTTTTTGCAAAAAGTATTTCATAACCGATAACCCCACACTCAACCAACACACGCTTGAGCATAGCAATAAATGCTACTTTTGCATAGATTGCCGCCCAATCATGACGATTGAGCGGCATATCAGTTAAATTGTGAGCATCTTATTCCGCGGCAACTTGTGGCTCGTGCGCGGCTTCTACCCTTACGGCCGAAAACTTAAACTCGGGAATTTTGCCATAAGGATCAATTGCCGAGTTGGTCAAAATATTTGCGGCCGCCTCAACATACGCAAACGGCAGGAAGACCATATCAGGGGCCACCGCACGATCCATGCGCGCCATGATCACAACTGACCCACGCTTGGTGGTCAGGCGGATCATTCCACCAGGTTCTACCCCAAGCTTGCGCAACGTGGACGGGTGCAGCGAACAGTTTGCTTCAGGCTCTACCGCGTCCAAAACTGTGGCGCGGCGGGTCATTGATCCTGTGTGCCAATGCTCAAGCTGACGGCCTGTTGTAAGGATCATCGGGTATTCATCGTCAGGCGTATCATCAGGTGCAATAACGCTTGCCGGTGTGAACTTCGCGCGTCCGTCTTGGCGGGGGAAACCATCGCCAAACACAATCGGCTGGCCCGGATCCGTGGGCGAAAGCGATGGGTACGTCACCGCGTTTTCACCTTCAAGGCGATCCCACGTGATGTTGCTCAGCGATTTCATGTTCAGCTTCATTTCGGCAAAGACTTCGCTTGGGTGCGTATAGGTCCAGCCAAGCCCGAGGCGTTTCGCCAACTCAACTTCTATCCACCAGTCTTCACGCGCCTCACCGGGGGGCGAAACAGCTGGACGTCCCATTTGAACTTGCCGGTTGGTATTTGTGACGGTGCCGGACTTTTCCGCAAATGCAGAAGCCGGCAGAATTACATCAGCGTAGTTTGCAGTCTCAGTGATGAAAATATCCTGCACCACAAGGTGGTCCAGCTTGGCCAGCGCGGCACGTGCATGATCTACATCAGGGTCTGACATGGCGGGGTTTTCACCCAAAATATACATCGCCTTAATGTCATCCGTGTGCACTGCGTCCATGATCTCGGTGACCGTTAGTCCTTTTTCATTGCTGAAATCACCAGAACCCCAGACATCATTAAATGCAGACCGCACACCATCGTCCGTGACAGATTGATAATCCGGCAAGAACATCGGGATAAGGCCCGCATCGGATGCACCTTGTACGTTGTTTTGCCCGCGTAGGGGATGCAAGCCCGCGCCAGGGCGGCCCACCTGCCCCGTCATCAACGCGAGCGAGATCAAACAGCGCGAATTATCCGTGCCGTGAATGTGCTGGCTAACGCCCATACCCCAGAAAATCATACCTGCTTTGGCGCCAGCAAAAGTACGCGCAACGTCGCGCAGCACATCGGGCTCAATGCCGCAAATTTCGCTCATCTTTTCGGGTGTGAAGTTTTTCAGGTGCGCTTTTTCAGCTTCCCAGTTTTCGGTGTAGGCTTCAATATATTGCTGATCATAAAGCTTTTCTTCGACGATCGTATGCATAATCGCGTTCAGCATCGACACGTCAGCACCGGGCCGGAATTGCAGCATATGGCTGGCGAAACGCTTCAACGCTTGGCCGCGCGGGTCCATCACAATCAGCTTGCCACCACGCTTGGTGAATTGTTTGAAATACGTCGCAGCAACCGGATGGTTCTCAATTGGGTTAGCGCCGATCACAATGGCTACATCGGCATTCTCAATCTCGTTGAAAGTGGCTGTCACAGCCGCTGAGCCAACATTTTCCATCAGTGCCGCAACAGAGGATGCGTGGCAAAGGCGCGTGCAGTGGTCGACGTTGTTGTGTCCAAATCCTTGGCGGATCATCTTTTGAAACAGGTACGCTTCTTCGTTGGTGCATTTTGCTGAACCGAAACCCGCAACTTCACGGCCACGGCCCTTCAGGCCACCTGCAGCAAAATCAAGCGCCTCATCCCATGTTGCTTCGCGGAACACGTCGCCCCAGTTTGCCGGATCAACATTAAGGCCTTTTGCAGGCGCATCATCACGGCGGATAAGCGGTTTGGTCAGGCGGTGATCGTGGTGGATATAATCAAAACCAAAACGCCCTTTCACGCACAAGCGGCCCTCGTTGGCGGGACCATTGATGCCCTCAACGAATTTCACTTTATTGTCTTTAATCTTCAGGCTGATCTGACAACCAACACCGCAAAACGGACAAATACTTTCGACTTCTTTGTCAAAATCAGCGCTATCCCCAACTTGCTGTTCATCAACGACAGTCGAGGGCATGAGGGCACCTGTGGGGCAGGCTTGGACGCATTCACCACAGGCCACACACGTGCTGTCGCCCATTGGGTCCGCCATATCGAACGTTGGGTAGGCGTCATGGCCACGTCCGGCCATGCCGATCACATCGTTGACCTGCACTTCGCGGCACGCGCGCACGCACAGACCGCATTGGATACAAGCATCAAGGTTAACGGACATGGCAACGTGGCTGTTGTCGAGCAGTGGAATACGATCGGCTTCCAACGTGGGCAGGCGGCTTTCAGCGACACCGTTCAGATCGGCCATATCCCACAGGTGGCTGGATTTATCGTGGGCTGCGTCACGCTCGGGCTGGTCCGCCAACAGCATCTCAACCACCATTTTGCGCGCATTTTTGGCACGTGCAGTTTCCGTATGCACGACCATACCATCGGCGGGCTCTCGAATGCACGAAGCAGCAAGCGTCCGCTCGCCTTCGATCTCGACCATACACGCACGGCAGTTCCCATCGGGCCGGTATCCTGGTGCTGGTTTGTGACACAGGTGCGGAATGACCAGACCACGGCCATTCGCGACCTCCCAGATGGTCATGCCAGCATCAGCCTCAACGGTCTGGCCGTCCAAGGTAAAGGTGATTTTATCAGACATGACGCAAACTTCCCGATTTGAATTTAGCTTAAACTAGGCGATTCAAAATAACCCGCCCACAGCAAGCACGACACGCCACCAACCGTTTGCGCCACGCCACAAGGCAGGCTACGCACCATAGGAAACAGGAGACGATGATGGGTGAAGTGACAATAACACGCCACGGGCAGGCGAATTCTGGTGCTAAGTCAGAGCTGGAATACGACAAACTATCCGAATTGGGACATGTGCAAGCCCGTTGGTTGGGTGAGTATTTGCAAGACGCGCAGCCCTACACACACATCATCAGCGGCAGTCTGCGCAGACAGCGCGAGACGGCTGAGGGTATTTTGGCGGGACTTGGCGGCCCCGCAATTCCACACACCACTGACGCGCGCCTGAATGAGCTGGATTACTTCGCGCTGTCGGACTCGCTGACTGATATGCACGGCGTCCCTTTCCCCGATAGCGCCGAGACTTTTGCAGCACATGTGCCGCAAATCCTGAGCCATTGGGCCGCTGAGGAAACACCCCCGCACGTAGAAAGCTATGCCGGCTTTCGCACCCGTATATTTGACGCAGTAAGGGACGCGTCATTGATCGAAGGGCGGGTTTTACTGGTTAGCTCAACAGGCGTCATCGCATCGCTGACAGCTTTGGCTCTTGGGCTTGAGACAACCCAGAAGGCAAAAATGTTTCTGAACGTGGCGCATACATCGCTGCATGGGTTTGACTACCGCACAATGAATGGCGCGTCTGATCTGCATATGACGATGTATGGCTCGACGCCGCATCTGGACCGTGCGGACCGCACTGACAAAAAGACAATGGTATAAGCTGGAGTACACGTTATGCATCTTTGGGTACGGGCCGAGAGCCGCAGTTTTGAACGCCGTGTTGGCCTGACACCCGAAGGTGCTAAGCGCCTCATCGAAGCGGGCATGTCGATCACTGTTGAGCAAAGCGATGTACGCGCTATCCCAATAGACGAATACGCAAAAGTAGGTTGCCAGATTGCAGCAGCCCACAGCTGGCCAGACGCGCCGAAAGACGCAATCATTTTCGGCCTCAAAGAACTGCCCGACGATGGCAGCGCCCTGCCCCACCGTCACATCATGTTTGGACATGCCTACAAAGGCCAGGACGCAGGACCAAAACTGCTTGCGCGTTTTGCCAAAGGTGGTGGCGAGCTTTTGGATTTGGAATATCTAACAGATACCGGCGGACGGCGCGTAGCCGCTTTTGGCTATTGGGCAGGATACACCGGTGCTGCGATGGCACTGCTTTGTTGGGCAGCGCAACAACGGGGTGAAATTGCAGGGGCGGTATCTGCTTATGACAGCGCAACTGATTTACGCGCTGAACTTGAAGAGCAACTGACCCAATGTAGCACCAAGCGCCCTACCGCGCTAATCATTGGAGCACTTGGCCGTGTCGGTACCGGTGCAGCAGATCTGTGTGAGGCACTGGGTGTAACGCCAACGAAGTGGGACAAGGACGAGACCGCACATGGCGGCCCGTTCCCAGAAATTCTGACACACAACTTATTTATGAACTGCATCTTGGCCAGCCCACAAACACCACTTTTTGTGGGGCCTGACGCCGTCGGGTCAGAGCGGACGCTATCTGTGATCAGCGATATCGCGTGCGACCCAGACAGCCCGTATAACCCGATCCCGATCTATTCCGCCGCAACAAGTTGGGAAACGCCTGCAACGCGTATTTCAAACGAACCGGTTCTAGATGTGACTGCGATTGATAACTTGCCATCGATGTTGCCGGCCGAAAGTTCTGAAGACTTTGCAGCACAGCTGCTGCCGACACTTCTTCAGCTAAAGGATGACACCAACGGCACATGGGGCCGCGCCCGTGACTGTTTTCAAAATGCCCTACGCGAAAATGCGATAGTATAGCCAGTCGGGCAAAAACTGGCTTGCACGGAACATCAGTGAAAATGCGCGCGGGAAGGATTTTTTGAACGCGGTCGAGTTCATATGCTCCCAGAAATCACGTGCTGCCTCTTCAG
>Ga0209136_1002654_pt1 | contig 10693 bp, 6 predicted proteins | sample SaaInl0LU_22_DNA_FD_184640 | JGI IMG/M metagenome (GOLD analysis project Ga0209136, IMG submission 184640) | Marine microbial communities from expanding oxygen minimum zones in the Saanich Inlet - ESP_90LU_22_DNA (SPAdes) (version 2) | ecosystem: Environmental > Aquatic > Marine > Intertidal zone... | reverse complement strand
GCGACTAATGTGTCTATACGTGGTAAGTAATAGTTGACGTCTGCGGAAATAATACTATTGCTGCGAGGTAATGGATTAATACCTGAAACGTTAGTTTGATATGTACCATTTACCGTATCTATTTCCATAGTCGGTCTAAAGTCAAGTACATCACTCAACGCTACTTTCTCACCACTCGCAAGAGTATGTTTAGGGATTTGATCGAACGTTAAATCATTACCATCATATGACGCAACACTGAAGTATTTACCTGAAGTGTGTGCGAAGTGAGTTAATGTAACTGTTAAAGTACGATCGTTAGATAAAGATAAACCTTGACGAAGTGTCAGTTTTATATTATCATAAAAGTTATCGCGTTGACCACCATCGAAGTCAAATGAACCTGTTAGGTCATTCCCGTCTTGGTCAGTAACGCTTAGTAATTCGATACCGTCATTGTACGGTAAATTTAAAACACCAGATGAAGCAGATACAATTGGAGTCTTAGTGATTTCGTAGAAAGTGTATTGACTTTCTTGTACTTGAAAGTCTCCGCGAGTATAGATTGCGCCATTTACTGTGAAAGATGTGAAACCTGTCACGCTACTAAATGTAGCCAATAGAACTCCGCCCCACCATAAGTAAACGCGTTCACCGCTTATATTTTGTTCTACTTGCCAATAAGTACCAAACGTAGTTCTATTATATAGCGGACCAACCGAACCTTCTGCTTCAACAATCTGTAAACCACTTTCAGTTACTTCGGTCAATACTTTTTGACGTAACTGTGGGTTTTCTTCTTGTTGCCAGTATACCATATCATAGTTACCAGCAGCTACAGTATCGGTAACTGGATCATATGTGCTTATATTAGTACCGTCAGATATAATAACTGGATACGAAGCATCAATGTTATTAGGTACTGTTAACTTACCAGATGCGTCTGGTGACTCTCCAGTTTTAACAAACTGAGCAACATAGTTCATATCCGAGATAGACTCAGGACGTCCGTCTGGTAACGGGAATAATAAACTATTATCTGTTGAACCATATAACTGAGCAGGTGTTTCAGATAAAGTGTATAGAGTATCTTGTGCTGTTATTGCTACAGTATCACGGAAACTCATACCGCTTTCCATTTTGATATTAAATAAGAATAAACGGAATGAACTACCATAAGTCTCGATACCACGAGTGAACGCTGTACCAAGTACCGTTCCGTTTTCGTCCTTTAATTCTACTTCACCAAAAGTGGCGATTGTAGATAGACCTTTACTCAACAGTGGATCGAACTCAACGTAGTTACCATATGTTGCTGGTGTACTACCGTTGTTAATAAGAGTTGTATCTTGTGACTTCGGTACATCAATAAATGTATCACCAAAGTTCAAACGATAACCGTCTACATATGCTGTTCCTTCAGTTACTTCTAATTGTAAAGAAGTTGAATCTTTATCCGTAAAGATTGCTTTGAATTCTTTTGCTACATAATCACCAGATTCTTCTTTAGTACGTGTAGCAAGTAAATCGTTTAAAACGTTATACGCATCATTAGTTTCATTATCTCTAGTTATAACACCATCTACGATACGACACACATATACGAAGTTATCTTCAGTGTCAATAGTATCACGTGTAGTTGGAGTTAATTTAATTTTATAACGGTGAGCGCCTGGAGATGAGATATTAGGTACATCACCTTGATTATCATACAGACTAGGATCTTCGCCTTCTGTGATAATTAATTGTTCTACTTTAAAACCAAAGTCTACTGTAGGAGTAGAACTATACTTTGAGACGTATAAACTTGTTGCTGAAACGTGTACAAAGTGACCTAGAATAAAGAACTCACTTTCGTTTACTGATACCTTAGTACCTAGACCACTAGCAGGTACGACACCGTCTGGAGCGACTGTCAGTGGGTATGAAGAATCAGATGATAAGATAACCTCACCACTACCAACACGTGCGCTTACACTGTTGTCTACAGCGCCTGTCGTGTTTGTGTATTTTACATACAATGTAGTTGGATCTGTTTCTGTCGATTCTAGAACTTCTAGTACTTGGAATTCTACTCCAGCTGTATTAGTATATACTTTACCGACTAAGATGTCAAGATCTTCTGGTAACGCACTTACCGCATCAATGCGTACATATTCTCTCGCATTGTCAATCATCGCGCCACCTGCTTTCACAAGCGCACCCTCGCGGAATAAGTTACGACCTAAACGAGAAAGTTCTTCTTGAATGATAGTTTGAGATTCATTCAACTCTCGCGCTTGTAACGCACGACCAGCATTGAATAGAACTTTATGATAACCGTCTTCCGCGTTATAAAAGTCGCGGTATGTTTCTTTGAATGTTTTATTAGTAAAATTAGTCATCAATCAATCCTAAATTGTAATTACAACTTTTATGTCTTCTTGTTGTTCGGCATCGCGTCTTATTCTGTGACGATTTTCAATATATAATACATCACCAGTGAATCTATCTATACTTTGTGTTCGAGTCACTTCAGACACCGTACCCGTAAGGACAACACCAGTTTGAGTAATAACCTCACCTTGAATGAAATCTACGAATCCAGTACTCTCGTTTTGATGGAAGTGAACTATATTATCGTATGATTCGTCTACGAATGCTATAGCGCCAGACTGAGAACCTACGATATGTTTACCCGAAGAGAAAGGTGAAGAATCTACTAATGTCATCTTAGGTAAAACTTTCAAAGAAGTTTCTGTAGTTTTAACACCTTCTGGAGTCAATGGGTTTTTAATAAGACCGATTTGTCTAAATTCGTTTTCTACGATAAATGTACCGTCTTCTTCACCATCAGGTTTAATGGTAAGTAATATAGAACTTGTTTTTAAATCAGAAACGGCATCAAACCCAATACCTTGAATAGGACTAACAATTGGACGAACAGCAGCATTCACACCGTCACCTGTAATTTCTACAGTAGCGTGTGTATAACCAGAACCGTAAGATGTCATTTCTATTTTAGTTAAGTGACCATTTGTAACATATGCGATTGCTGTAGCGCCAGTTCCGTCACCTTTAATTGTAACGATAGGTGCTTCAGAATATCCATAACCTTTGTCTATAATTTCACAACGAAGTACTTGACCAGAAACAGCATTTTGTTTTACGACAAATTGTAAATCTTCAATCGCATCACCAGTCGCTAAATCACTTTCAGGAATATGTACAGGAATATAATTCGATGAAAGGAATTGAAAGATTGTTTCAGGTGTTAATGAATATAAGAATTTCCACGTGTAACCGTCTCCAGTAGTGAACGGTTCCCAGTGCATAACATGATTGTCAACATCTCTTGGTGCGTGTAACGCATAATTAGGTTCTACTGTAGACACATTAACTTCGCCAGTTTGACTCATACCTTGTTCTAAACAAATATAAACTTCCTTTGCGCTATTCAACACATAGAATCTATCTTGTTGTAAATCACTGCTGTCTGTCCAACCTTTGTATTTGGTACCAGAGTTCCAGTTATATCTACGAGTCACATAAGTCGCACCTTCAACAGACTTTATAGACTGTAGATTGTGACGAAACTCACGTTCTTCAAGAAGTGAATCAATAGGATCGATTACAGTGTCTTCTATATTAAAGACGTCTGATTTACCTATACCAATATAATAGTTGTTCTCTTGTCCTAGTATATCATCGAGAAACTGTTTCGATAACTCTTTACTAATAGACTGTCTAACAATCGCTGACATTATTACATATTCCTGTTAAAATTATATAAAGTTATTTATACTGGTTTTAACAGGAGTATTTCACTTTTTAGGTTCGGCTATGACATCTAATTGACCATTAGTCTTTTTAATGCTAATAATATCTAGATATTTTGATAGTTTCTCTACCCACCAAGGCATTTCTTCTACGATTAAGTGTGCGTTTCTACCGTCTTGTAGAATACGCATAGCTGGATACATCGCGATAGTTAAGTAACCTTGTACCTTTATACTAGATGCGATTTGTTGGATAACATTATCTATCAGTTCTGGTTCTACGTGTTCGAGTACGTCAATTGATATTAAGAAGTCTTTAGGTGTATGTAATCCTTCCTTTCCTGGTATGCCTGGATCATACTCATATACGGTATAGTCAGCATCATCAGGTAAGTTGCTTTTAAAACTACTTGAACCACATCCATAGTCGATAACTTCTTTCGCATTATTACGTTTCAACCAATCATGTAACGTATCTACCATAGACCCAGCACTAGTACCCCAATGTTCTGTACTATGTTCTTTTTTCAACGTATTCATATAATCATCAGATACTAAGTGATCTGTGAAGAATGCGGATGAGTGGTGTAATAGAGTTTTAGGTGGTAAATGTATAGAATCGTTAAGTTCATCTAAATCTATATAAGGTACTAAATCGTTTATTTTAGAATCGGGACTAATAGAGTATACTTCAACACCACGTTTCTTACATTCTTTAGCGAACCAATCAAGATAATGATATAGGTGATTGTATAGATTCATATTCCAAGCATCTTGGTCTTTCGTCATTTCCCTATCATCAAAGTAACTACCCTCAGAAACCTCAAAGTCTACGCCAGCAAGGTATATCTTTTTGAACCCCATATGTAACATTATATTCATTGTAGTAGAGAATACATTTTTCTCCCATATAATGTTTTCACTTTCTGGTTCCGAACAAGTGAAGACGTCCATTGGATCTTTAGAATCTAACATGTTTCCAAAATAAACAAACGGGTATTCTGATAATTTATGTCCGTCCAGAATACGATTCTGTAAACCACCTCTTGTGATTTTCATAAAAGATTCTTTATAGACGTGTTCGTTGTAACATGAAGGTTCGTCCATACCGACCCATATATCAGGCCTCACTTTAGGATAAGTTGTGTTGACACCGACTACCGTTTTACCAGCACCAGTTAGTTTTGAAATATCGATTTTATTTAAAGATGGTCCACCACCGACGAATATACCAACGTTCATATTCTCTTTGACATATGACTCAAAGAACTTCCAGTTGTCGCCATCGTGATACATTAATGGTGTGCGTTTACTCATGATATAACCTTATAAAAAAAGACGCTAATATATAGCGCCTTTCTAAGTCAGTTATAAATTACCCAATTTAACCCTGAGTTTACCCCCAGCGTCATATATTTGAATATTATCTCCTTGGAACTCAATCCTAGCACCAGAAGCAGCAGTATTTCTAAGACCATTCAGATTCAATATACCACCCGAGTTAGTAGTAACTTCAGTGAATGTCTTATCACCCGTACCAGAGTAATCAGCACCTTGATATTGGAACACTCGACCAGTTTGTATATGCCAATATGTATCATTTTTGAGTAGAATGTCTTCTCCTCTAAACTGACGGATCAGATCTGATTTAGAACTTGAACCAGTATCAGCATTGATAGTGGCGTCAGTATCAAATACGATCGCATTACCAGCAGAACCAGCTGGACCAGATGGACCAATTGTACCAGTAGGCCCTTTAGAACCTCGATCACCAACAGAACCTCTCGGACCCTGAGAACCACGTGGTCCCTGTGTTCCTTGTAAACCAGTTATACCACGTGGACCAGATGGACCTCGTAGACCTTGCGTTCCTCTAGGACCTTGACTACCGCGTGGACCAATAGTACCCTGTGGACCCTGTGTACCCTGTGGACCTCTTGTACCTTGACTACCACGTGGACCAATAGTACCCTGTGGACCTTGTGTACCTCTAGGTCCCTGTGTACCTTGAGTTCCTTGAATACCAGTTACACCACGTGGCCCTTGCGTTCCTCTAGGTCCTTGCGTACCTTGTGGACCTTGAGAACCTTGAATACCAGTAACACCTCTAGGACCTTGCGTACCCTGCGGACCTCTAGTACCTTGTGGTCCCTGAGAACCTTGAATACCAGTAACACCGCGCGGTCCCTGTGTCCCTCTAGGTCCCTGTGTACCTTGAGGACCTTGAGAACCAGTAACACCTCTAGGGCCAGATGGTCCTTGTGGTCCAATCGTACCTTTGGGACCTTGAGAACCTTGAATACCAGTAACACCTCTAGGACCAGACGGACCTACAGAACCTCTAGGACCTTGGGAACCTTGGATACCAGTTACACCACGTGGACCTTGTGTTCCTTGTGGACCTACAGAACCTCTAGGACCTTGACTACCTTGCGGGCCAATTGTTCCTTTTGGACCTTGCGTTCCCTGCGGGCCTCTAGTACCCTGTGGTCCTTGTGGACCCGATGGACCAATTGTACCCTGTGGACCAATTGTACCAACAGGACCTTCAATACCTCGAGTTCCTCTAGGACCAGTAGCACCTCTAGTACCCCGTGGACCAGATGGACCTTGGATACCTGTAGGTCCTTGGATACCTGTAGGACCGTCACTACCACTAGGACCTTGAATACCTTGAGTACCTTTTGGTCCTTGGGTACCCTGTGGTCCAGTTGGACCTTGAATACCCTGTGTGCCTTTTGGACCCTGAGTACCACGAGGACCTTGTGTTCCTTGAGGACCCTGTGTACCTTGAGTTCCTTGAATACCCTGTGTGCCTTTTGGACCCTGAGTACCACGAGGACCAGTTACGCCTTGAATACCTTGTGTACCCTGAATGCCCTGTGTGCCTTGTGGTCCAGTTGGACCTTGAATACCAGTTGGTCCTTGAATACCCTGTGTTCCCTTCGGACCCTGTGTACCCTGTGGACCTCGAGTTCCTTGTGGACCTTGGGTTCCCTGTGTACCTTTTGGACCTTGTGTGCCCTGTGGGCCAGTCGGTCCCTGAATACCAGTGACACCTTGGATACCCTGAGTACCATCAGGTCCTTGAATACCAGTTGGACCTTGTTGTCCAGTTGGACCTTGGATACCTTGAGAACCTTTTGGTCCTTGAGTCCCGATAGGACCTTGCGTACCCGTAAGACCACGTGGTCCGATAGTACCCTGAATACCAGTTAACCCTTGGATACCTTGAGAACCGCGTGGGCCAGTAGCGCCACGAGGACCAGTAGGACCAACAACACCGTCTATACCAGCAATACCAACGATAGTAGGATCTTCCCATTGAGCAGGAATACTCTCGCCATCATATGGATTACCGACTATAACACGTCGACATTCCCAAAGAATAGGAAAGGTTTGACTGACATTCTCACCAAAAGTAGTCCAAGAAATACCATCAACACTTCCGTTAGGAGAAGGATTGCCATAAGTCCAGTTATTACTAGGTAGTTGAGAAGGTAGGAAATCAGTCGCATCAGTTATAGACGCGACTGTTCTTGAGTAGATATATTCATAACCAACAGCATCACTTACATCAGTAAATGTTATTGAAGCAGAAGCAGTAATAGTTGGCATACGATAAATCCTTTATTATGGTGTAGTTACAGTAGCAACACAACGAATACTAATTGGAACACCTGTATCAGGAATATCTGAAGGTCCAACAATTACTTGACTTGTATTGAAAGCGACGCCATTAGCAGCACGACCTGAAGTAGAAGGTGTACCTGAAGCATCAGTTTGTACTTCTAAATCACTAGCACCTACGTATACTTGTTCGCCAGTTACCCATTCCCAATCATATGCGATTGAAACACCACCAACACCATCAGTTAATTGACTACCGTCGTTTGCGTCAAACACACTTGCGGTTAATGTTACTGGATCACCAGAATTGTTACGGAATACTGTAGGACCGTTAGCAGTTACTTCAACGTAAATTGCTGCGCGACCTGAACGTACTTTAGCGAATGTTACCGCATCTTTACCTTGTTCACCAACAACACGTACAGATAATGTTTCAGCACCATCACCTAAGTTAGATGGAGAAATTTGAAGACGTGAGTTAGATACTAAGTTATTCGGTAATGTACCAGTAGAGAATGCGCCTGAAGCGTCAGTGTCAAAACCAGAAATGCCACCAGCGTCAGTTGACGTTGCTGTTTGAGCAACAAAAGGTGCACCATTCAAAGAGGTTTCATACGCTAATTCGCCTGGATTACCAGCAATGTCAAATAAGATTGTACTAGATGCTTGACTACCATTTAATACACCGTCAGCATTAGCAGAGAACATTTGACTAGATGGAACCATCTTAATTACTGTACCACCAGCACCGTCTTGAATACGGTTAACAGATAGTTCTAAGTTGAAAGAACCAGTTGTACCATTGTTATTATATGTAATAGGTACAATGATAACAGCAGAAGTAGGAGTACCAACAGCGTCAGTGTAAATTACACCAGCGTCTTTAGTTACGCCACCACCGATATCAAAACCGTTAGTTTGTGATACTAAGAATTCCCAACCGCTTACCGCAGCAATAGAACCAATAGTGAATTGTCCAGCAGAAGGCGATGAAGTTGTAAATTGTTGTTCAGAACCACCAACAAACACCTTTACAGAACATGAAAAGTCACGTCGTGTGGCATCAGAAACAACGCCAGCATCATTTGCTGCGAATGTATGGTTCTCATTAGTTAGAAATGCTGATACGGAACTTTGTCCGTCCGCTAAGTCTGTTAGTGTTATGGCAGCTGTTGCTGTGCGAATTGCCATGGTTAATCCTCTTGTTTGTCATTGATTTTGAGTTGTAAAGGCAACGTACCATTATTTGGTACTGCTTGCGCTTCGATTAGAATGCTTTTTAAGTCTGAACCAGTGAATGTATTTAGTTCTTTTGTCGACGCTGGAACTCCATATCCTAAAGGACATGAACCCGTTTCGTCGACCGTGACTATATTACCGTTAATATGAGAAACTCTTTTGGTATTAGGATTGATACAAACCAATTCTGTACCACCTTTTAACCATTCATAATCATATTTACTGTAATCTATTTCTGATATTTCAATATCGTTATTTGTTATAAACGCTGATAATTCAGTTTCACCTTGGTCGTTTCTGAATATATTACCATTACTCGCGATTATATCTACTTGTAAGTTTTCAACTCCACGGTCAAATAATACGATAGGGGACGACCAGTTAGCAGCGAATATAGTTTTAGTAGGTTCACCGCTGAATATTGATACTTGAACTGCGTGTACATATCTACCTGATTCTGGTATTAAGAATTGCCAACCATCAGGTTCAGACCCACCTTGAACAGGATCTAACGTATTAGTTTCAAAAGAATATACTAGATCAACAGCGATATCTTCACTTACAGGTAGAACCTTTTCGTTTGATGATTTATATAAAATAATATTAACAGAGTTGAGTACTGAACCACCAGTACCACCGTTTTGTATTTGGTCTTGTAAATCAATAAGGATATTATCGTGATTCGCTATCTTTGCTTCATTGGTATTGATTCTTGAACTATAATCTGAATCTAATACATTTTGAAGTTCTAACGAAACACTTTGAGAAATTAAACCTTGTAATACATCTAAGTCTATTGTACCACTACCGCCAGCAGAAATCAATTGATTTAAAAACTGAAAGTTCTCGTTGATTTTTATACCGACTTGTCTTAGTGTATCACCTTGACCGTCATTAGCAGCATTACCTATATTGATTGGTTGAATTGCCATTGTTGCTTCCTATAAGTGTCCGTCTTGGTCAAACGTTGGTAAATTAGTAGTAGTTGCGTCTATTGTAGCTGGTGTATTTAGGTCCGCTAAATCATATAATGTTAGGTAACCTTGAGTCATTAACCCTTCAAACGTTTCGTTCATATAATCTTGTAGTAAAGGAATGGAACTAACCATAAGTCCTGTATCTACTGGATCAGTTTCTTCGATGACCAACAATGTCCAAGAAGGTGTTATTTTAGACTCAACTGAACTTAATAATTCAATAGGATAATTAGGATCTTCTAACGGATCAATTGTATCACCAGCTTTCACTTCAATGTCAGCATGACCGATACTAGAAACTTCAGATGCTAAGTAAAAACCAGCTGGGTGTACAAACTTGCGATATAACGCTTCATAATCTTTTAACGATAATCCAGTTTTAATTGCGATAGAAAATATTTGATATTTCTTATTATCTGTAATATATTTTAAACTTCTAGAACCTATCTTAGAATCGTTTAAAATAAACATATCTCTTTTTGGATATGTAATCTCAACGTCTTCAGCAAAGAAAGAATTGAAGAACTGTTCAGCTGATATTTGAGAACCCTTTGCTCTATAAAAGTCTGAAATTAACTTGACCATCAATTTAGGATTCTGAGCGAATGAAGTATGTTGTAACCCATTACCCACTTCACCTAATATAAGATCTAACGTTTCTAATGTAGTTGAAGTAATATCTCTAATATCAAATAATGTTTTGATTTGGTGTTCGAATGACCCAGAATTACTTTCACCTGAGTGTTCATAATAGTAATCTAAAAACTTTACTAATAATGGATAGTCCTGAGCAAAGAACTCAGGTAATAGTTGAGTTACTTCGCTCGCGTGAAATCTTGTGTTTAATCTTGGACTATTCAGACGAACGTTTAACATTATAATACTGCCTTACTGTTTACTGTTTCAGTATATCCCATAACACTCAATCTAGATTCATCTAATGATAGAATATAGTTTCGTAAAGGAACCAATGTGCTTTGATTAGCAGGAACAACATACATTTTAAGATTAGTAGAAAGTTCCACATTTAACCCTGATAATGTTATTAAACCCTTCGCAGAATCATATGTACCGATATTAGTAACTTTCACTTCATCGTTAAGGTCGATT
>Ga0209136_1002646_pt1 | contig 10715 bp, 9 predicted proteins | sample SaaInl0LU_22_DNA_FD_184640 | JGI IMG/M metagenome (GOLD analysis project Ga0209136, IMG submission 184640) | Marine microbial communities from expanding oxygen minimum zones in the Saanich Inlet - ESP_90LU_22_DNA (SPAdes) (version 2) | ecosystem: Environmental > Aquatic > Marine > Intertidal zone... | reverse complement strand
ACATACTCTACGACTGATTGCGTATTGGCACCGGTGGCGGGAAGTACTTTTATATGTCTAGCTTCACAAGCCCTAAGGTCTATGTTGTCTAATCCAACACCTAGGCGTCCGATTACTCTTAGATTAGGAGCAGATTGAATGACGTCTAGATCGACTTGCGTGCGATTTCGAACAATAATCGCGTCCGCTTGTTCAAGGCTGGAGAGAAAGTTTGCGCGGTTATCTACAAGTTCGGGTGCGTAAACAACTTCGAAGGAGTCGTCAAAACCCGAAAGAGCCGTTTCATCCATGAACTCTGTAATTACTATTTTCATACGGATGTTTTTAGAGGCCTTGTGCACGGTCAATCGAGCATTTAGGGCCGCTGTACCTCTGTATTTTTTTGTTGTTATTATATGTTACCTCGCAAGGTCTTATAGAAGACTATAGCACCTGCTAGTACTGACAATAACATGAATTATCATAAAAGCTAGCCTAAATTTCACCTCGTTTGTCTAAAGTTTGGAATCTGTTGTGCGGATCTTCAGTTCTGTTTTAAACCACTGATTTCAATTGGTTAGTAATCGGTAATTACGTCAATAGAATAAAAAAAACCTGCGTTAACAGGTTTTTTAGTTTTAACGACTTGTATTCCCTTTGAGCCTATTTAAGTGTCTCAGAAGAACCCAAGAGGGTTAATGTCGTAGCTAATGAGCATGTTTTTCGTCTGCTGGTAATGGTCAAGCATCATCTTGTGTGTTTCGCGACCCACACCTGATTTCTTATATCCACCAAAGGCAGCATGAGCTGGGTAGAGGTGGTAACAATTCATCCAGACTCGGCCGGCCTCAACACCACGTCCCATACGGTATTGTGTATTGGAGTCACGCGTCCAAACACCCGCACCAAGGCCAAACGCAGTATCGTTTGCAATGGCTAGCGCTTCAGCCTCATCTTTGAAGGTACAGACGGATACGACTGGCCCAAAGATCTCCTCTTGGAATACACGCATTTTATTAGTACCTTTGAGCAGGGTAGGTTGTATGTAGTAGCCGTTTGAAAGATCACCTTCAATGGCATGCACATCACCGCCCATAAGTACTTCAGCGCCCTCTTCACGACCGATTTTTAAGTAGTTCAAAATTCGATCATGTTGCTCTTCGGATGCCTGTGCACCGACCATCGTTTCTGTGTCGAGTGGGTTACCTCGCTTTATTTGCTTGGAACGTTCAACCACCATGGCTAGGAATTCATCTGCAATATCCTCTTGTACGAGTAAGCGAGATGGACAGGTACAGACTTCGCCCTGATTGAAGAATGCCAATACCGCGCCTTCTACCGCTTTACTTATGAACTCCGGCTCTGCACGCATGATGTCATTAAAGAAAATATTGGGTGATTTTCCGCCCAGTTCAGTAGTCGATGGAATAATATTTTCAGCTGCACACTTCATGATGTGAGACCCTACAGGTGTAGATCCCGTAAATGCGATCTTAGCGATACGCTTGCTAGATGCTAAGGCTTGTCCAGCCTCTTCACCATATCCATTGACGACGTTAAGAACACCAGCGGGTAGAAGGTGACCAACCAGTTCCATTAGTAATAGAATGGTCGCGGGTGTCTGTTCTGCGGGTTTGAGTACCACGCAGTTTCCTGCAGCAAGAGCGGGTGCAAGTTTCCAAGCAGCCATAAGCAGTGGGAAGTTCCACGGAATAATCTGACCGACTACACCTAGAGGTTCATGAAAATGATACGCCACTGTATTGTCATCAATTTGACCAATTGAACCCTCTTGCGCACGAATACAGCCTGCAAAATAACGGAAATGGTCGGACGCTAGTGGAATATCTGCTGCGAGTGTTTCGCGGACGGCTTTGCCGTTGTCCCATGTTTCAGCGACTGCCAATAGCTCGTTATTTGCATCAATGATATCGGCTATTTTTAAAAGAATGTTTGAGCGCTCAGTAACGGATGTGCGACCCCAAGCCCCTTTTGCTGCATCTGCTGCATCAATAGCGAGGTTTATATCCTCTTCAGTAGAGCGCGGGATTTCGCAAATGACTTCACCATTCACCGGTGTAATATTTTTGAAGTATTGGCCTTTAACGGGGTCGACCCATTTGCCACCAATGTAGTTACCATATTTAGATTTAAACGAAACAACTGAACCTTCAGAGCCTGGGTTTGCATAGATCATTACATGACACCTTTTATGATTATTGTTGATCAAGAATTTTTTCGAAGTAGGATGTTAATCCGGTCTTTGTCTTGAGGTGTATCGGTCGAATGGCCCTTTTTGATTGGTACTTTAGTACCGAATGATAGGTATTCGTCTGGGTAGGTAAGGTGTATGCGAAGCTCTGAATTGTTGATTTATCTAAATACCTCTCTTTTACTAATAGAGCCATTTGCCGATGTAGATGTTGATCTAAGCTAAGTGAGTAAGTCGCTATCAAGTGTTTTAATTGTGGATTCATCGATGATCAGTTTTAATTTTTTAATTGCAGATGATCACCCTCTGTATAGAGAAGCAATTTTAGGTGTACTTTCGATCGGGTACCCCAATGCCCCTACAGTTGAATGTGAATCCATTGAACAGGTTGAAGCTTACTTAGCCGGTGGTTTACTACCTGATCTGTTGCTATTGGATCTTAATATGCCCGGAGTGCAGGGGCTTGATGGACTTGAGCGTATTCGCAATCAATGGCCTTTTATTCCGGTAGCGGTTATTTCTGCAGAAGATAATAGGCACACTGTCATGAATGCGATGGCTTTGGGTGCTGTAGGTTTCATCCCTAAGTCGCTAAGCCGATCTGCAATGGCGCATGCGATAAGCACGATTCTAAGCGGTGATATGTTTATTCCTCAGGAGGTTTTACGTTTTACTCATCCTGACTTAAATCCAATACAATCTGCCTTTTCAAAAGAGGCACTTTTGACGTTAACCGCCAAGCAATTAAAGGTTTTGCAACAGTTATCGACGGGTGCTTCGAATAAGCAGATAGCCGATCATTTGCACCTCTCCGAAAGTACCGTTAAAACACATGTGTCTGAAGTGCTCAAGCGCTTAGGGGTGCAGAATCGTGTTCAGGCAGCCAATATGGCTAATAGTGTAGATTTTTCCCGCTATTTTAACACCTAGACAGTCTGTACTGATTCAACGCTTTCTTACTTCAGAAGTGCACCTATCTTCAGCCGCAATTGCATGGGTTTTACGGGTTTGTGCAATAGCGAATAACCCAATGCATTCACTTGCTGATCGAGCTCCCTGCTGTGATTGGCGGTAATAACCAGTATAGGTAGGTTTTTATTACTTTTATCGGTCAGCGCTTGTGCAACTGTTAGGCCGTTTATGTTGTCATCTAGATGATAATCTACGATTAAGAGATCGATTGATTCTAGCGAGATCTGTTCAATCAGTTTTTCACCGTTTTTAGCGAAATAGACTTCTGCACCCCAATGCTCAAGTAACGATTTCATCGCTGTACAAATCGTAAGATCGTTATCAATCAAACCGATCACTGAAGCAACTTTTGGTTGCGATAGTATTGGTGTAGTTATGCGTTCTAGGTCAGCAGGGATTGACGGGTTTTCTATGATATTAAGCTCAATGCTGAACACCGAACCCCTGTTGGGTTTTGAGCTAACAAACACTGAGTGCTCAAGCACGCCAGCCATTTTCTCGACTATTGATAGTCCTAAACCAAGACCGCGGTCGAATCGTTTCCTTGGCGAGGAGAGGCGTTTGAATTCATCAAATATATTCTCAAGATCAGACTCTTCGATACCTATCCCTGTATCCCAAACTTGAATTAACAGCTTTGTACCCCGTTTACGTGCCGACAACAGAATCCCACCTTCGTTAGTATAACGAATTGCGTTAGTGAGTAAGTTCCTAAGAATGCGAAGTAATAGTTGAGGGTCAGTGTACACATTTGCTTTGCACGTTCTGTGTTTGAATTTTAGCCCTGCAGCTTTTGCCACCTGAGAAAATTCGGTTGTTAATTGACGTAAAATCGGGTCGACAGAGGTGTTTACTTTATCGACCTCAACAACTCCCGCATCAAGCTTAGAAATATCGACCAGTGTTCTTAAGAGTGCCTCGACGTCATCAAGTGAGTGGTTTAGCGAATTAAGTGTTGAGCCTTTTATGGATACATGCTCGCTTGAGCCTATAGTTTCACTCAGCGCACCTGCAAATAGGCGTGCAGCATGCAGTGGTTGCAGTAGGTCATGACTAACCGCGGCTAGAAACTTAGTTTTCGATAGATTAGCTTGCTCTGCCTTCTCGTTCGCGACACTAAGGTCGATGTTACTTTTGTTAAGGCACTCAAGTGCCGTATTAAGCGCCTCTGTTCGTTCGCGAACCTGCTCAGCGAGTGATACAGACTGTTCGAATGCCGCGTAAGGGTTGGTTATTTGCGAGCTACTCGATTCGACCCGTTTTATTAAAACATTGTTTATCTTGGTAAGCTTCGCATTATCTGCCTCAAGTTCCGCTATCTGTGCTTTAAGGGCCTCGATACTGCGTTTACTTGGGGTATCCAATTGCAACTCCAGTAAATGTTTGGTTTATATGCATGCCTGAAAGCTGCTCACCATATGTGTTTAACCCGATGACGTTATTCTGCTGCAGTAGATCTGAGATTCTAGATGCGTCACCTTTAAGTTCAGCCTCACACCGTCTTAGAAAACAGTCACAACCGATAATGAGCCCTGGTTGACCTAAACTTTCTTCAAGGAATTTAAACTCAATTAGTAGGTTGTCATAGAGTTCGGTGGGTTCCATTTTTGTTAATACTAAACCCGTCTCCATTGCACAGAAGAATTTTAGGCTATGATCGCTCTCAATCGATTGGATGGAACGTATGTAATAGGCGTCACCCAGTTTTACTGCAAGCGGGTTTAGCGTACATCGATCAGCATCCAGTTGATCTAATTCGACACTAAGGGATTGAGCGTAAGCAAGGCTGGCCGGTACAGCATTTAACTCGGTTACGCACCTGGACGAGTTATCGGTCTCTGTCACTATTAGCTTAGTATTAGTCGGTTGTAGATGATGAGTCGAGAAAACCTTAAACGGCAAATCAGTCGTGACCATCAAGACTACTGCGGCATTATCGTGGAAGGCGCCATTATAAAAAACATAGGTTTTTGCAAGGCTGACATCATCGCCTGCTGATCCACCAAATGACTTTGTGGATCCTAGGGCTGCGTTTAGTGTGGCGAGGAAAATCTCTTCATCAATCGATAGACCGTCGACGAGTGTTATTGCAAAACTCTCACTCTCTTTTAATCTAGGGTCACAGGTCTGACGCATACTTGTTACCAGTGATTGTGCGTCCCCAAGTGCAAACCGCTGAAGGTCGGAGATTGAGCGTGCACGAATCGAGAAGTGTTCTGAGGAAAATCCGATCGCTGTAATAGAGCCTCTTGAGTAACCAAAGGGTGTTATCTCGCCTGCGGTAGTACAACCGGTTAACTCAACCGCTGGAAATATCTCATTAAGCGCATAGGAGAGTTTGGCTAAATTGTAGTGCGCAGAACAGAAGAAAAGAACAAAGGCTATGTCAGGATCGGCTAACTGTTTAGCTAATTCATGCGCGGCTAATGAGGGGTCTTTGTTTGTCGATACGGCTGTTGAAATGCCGATGGTTGAATGCATAGTTTCTACCGTAATTCTTATTTTGGGAACTAGTATAAACATATAGGACGCATGGACAAGCGGGTTCTGGGTTAATGAAACATCAATAAAATAAGATTTTGAGCCCTTGCATGATCAACTGGGGTCTGAATGCTAAATGCCCCCTTATTCTCAGGCTATGCTAAGTTGAGTAGAGAGGATTTAAACGTATAGGTCTTTGGTTTGAACGCCTAACCTGACTGAGTCGAACGGTTATTCCTATACTCTTACTCTTTTTGTCTCGCCTCGATTGCGCTACTGCTATTCAAATCAACCGTTAAAAGGATGGCACAACACCTATGAAACGATTGACGCTCATTGTTGTTTACCTCTCTTTGGTTTTAGCGCCTGTGGCTTTGTCGTGGATATTTGGTGGCCCTGCTCGTCCATTCTGGGCCGAGTTGGGTTCGGTGCTTGGAATGCTCTCCTTCTCAATTATCCTAGCGGAGTTTCTGCTCTCGGGGCGTTTTAAAGCGTTGTCTCGACATGTGGGCATGGATGTTACCATGCGTTTTCATAGGGTAATGGGCTGTGTTGCCCTCGCGGCGGCTTTATTGCACCCCTTCCTTTTTAGTAGCACGCCCAGTGGGGGGGCTCGGCCATGGGATCCGACTCATCAGTTGGGTGTTACCTCTGATTTCACAGAGATAGCGACGGGAATAGTCGCCTTTCTTTTACTGCCTGCACTGGTTGTGTTGGCTGTCTGGCGCTCTGATTTAGACTACAAATATGAAGTTTGGCGTCGCTTACACGGTATTCTCGCCATCCTTATTGTGCTTTTTCTACTTCACCACACACTATTTGCAGGTCGCTATGGCTCTCAAACGCCTGTGAGTATTTTGTGGTTGGGATTATCGGCATTCGCTCTAGTCTCGTTACTTTACAGCTACTTTATTGTCCCTTTGTGGAGGAGAAAACAGGCCTGGTCAGTCTCCTCCATTACGCGATTAAGCCCTCATCAATGGGGTATTCGTTTAACGCCGCAGGGACATGCAGGGTTAGAGTATCAAGCAGGGCAGTTCGCTTGGCTTAATATCGGTCATAGCTCATATTCCCTGTACGAGAACCCATTTTCTATTGCATCGGCTCCAGCCGCGGGGCCTGACATATCTTTTGTTATTAAGGAACTCGGTGATTTCACGGGATCTCTTGCAGAGATAAAGCCAGGTACGCGTGCGTATATTGACGGCCCGTATGGCAGTTTGAATGTGGATGATCGCGATGAGCCTGGCATAGCGCTTATCGCGGGTGGCGTGGGCATAGCGCCGATGCTTGGCCTACTGCGACAACTAAAATTGTCTAAGGATACGCGAGCGGTGAAGTTGATTTACGGCAATCGCTCCCCTAGTCAGATTGTCTATCGCGAAGAGCTAGATGCAGTTGGGGCCGTCTATGTTGTCTGCGAACCCGATGATAACTGGCAAGGTAAAGTGGGATTTGTGGATGAACCTTTATTAGAGAGTGAGTTTACTGCAGAGGCGCTTAGTAGCTGGGTTTTTGTTATGTGCGGCCCATCAGTCATGATGGACTTTGTGGAGAGTTACCTTATCAGTCGTGGGGTTGATAGCTCACGCATCCTGTCAGAGCGATTTGATTATGATTAGGTATTTAGAACGTATAAGCTTGCGTCAGCGAGTTAATCTTGCGATTGGATTGGTCAACTTAATCATATTGGCCGCCATGGTGGCATTTATGCTTCGCTAGACACTCACGTGATGATGTCGCGTTTAAAAGACTGAGTCGTAACGCTTTGTCTGTCGCTCGAGTATGATGCTGCGATAAACATTCAACCTTAGCGCTGCACGCATGCGCGTTTTCGCGCAAAAGTCAGATGCTCGTTTTAAAATGTTGCGGTCATCTTGAATCACAGCGGCGAGCTCTTCTGGTGTCAGCTCCAATGCCGTGTTCCGCATATTTTCAACATACAAGGTTTCATTCTTCATACTGTTATTCTCCCTAACTTATATGAAAGCAAAATGAATGCCACTTCATCTCTAAATTTACTTTGCCGAGCTTAGTGATGAGTAAGTTCCACCGGAATTCGGCTGAGCTTTTTCGTCGTCTGGTCAGCGTACCCGCGGAAGTTCTGCCCATGAGGTGGTATAGCGCGGTGATAGGTTTTCACGTTTCATCTCCCAGTCGCGGTTTACACCCTGGCTGCCGAACTTTATAAGCCCTGTGCGTGAACGGTTAATTTGATCGACCGTCGACATGAGTCTTTTTTGCCGCGAGCTTTGTTGTGAATCGGCGCAGAAAAGATCCGTCTGTTGTACCGCTGTATCGCTGAAGTCCGATAGGAAAACACCGGCTTTGGCGTAGGCGTAACCGCTTTTCCATATGCGAGTTATCAGCGTTCGTGCTGCGCGTAGCATGCTGCTGGTATCGTCTGTGGGTGTTACGAATCTGGTGCTAAGCGACGCGGCGTGTTGTGGGTCGGATTTAGCAAAAGGACTGGTGCGTATAAAGACGGTCAGTGATTTGCAGAACTGACCATCTTTACGCAGTTTTTCTGCTGCGCGCGTGGTGAACTTAGCGATCGCCTGCTGTGCCACTGCAAGTTCTGTTACACGGTTGCCAAAACTGCGTGAGCAGACAATCTGCTGTTTGTTTGCTTGGACAGGCTCCAGCTGTATTGTGGAGGTACCGCGCAGTTCCAGCAGGGTACGCTCTAGTACAACGCTAAACTGTTTACGAATCCATTTAGGGTCAGCCTGAGCTAAATCCCATGCGGTGTTAATGCCCATATTGTTTAGACGCTCGGAGTGCTTTCGGCCCACGCCCCAGACGTCGCCAATATCGGTTATGCGCATTAATTTCTCTTGGCGTTCGGGTGAGCTTAGATCAACCACCCCGCGCGTGGCCGGATACTTCTTGGCGCCGTTGTTGGCCAGTTTCGCCAGTGTTTTGGTTGGGGCTATCCCCACGCATATTGGCATCCCCACATCGCGTGCGACCTGTTCACGTGCGGTCCTACCCCAGTGCTCCAGTGAGTGATGAGTACCGACACCGGTTAGATCACAGAATGCCTCGTCAATGCTATAGACCTCCACACGCGGTGACAGCGATTCAAGCGTCTGCATAACGCGCTGCGAGATATCCGCGTAGAGCGTGTAGTTTGACGAAAAGCAGATAATATTATGTTCGTCGATTAGATCGGCTATCTGAAAGCGCGGCGTCCCCATCTTGACACCCATCGCTTTAACTTCAGCACTGCGTGCCACTGCGCAACCGTCATTGTTTGATAGCACCACCATTGGCACACCCTCAAGGTCTGGCCGGAACAGCCTTTCACATGAGACGTAGAAGTTATTGACGTCGCACAGTGCGAAGATAGGCATTATCGAAGTGCCCGTACAACATTGGTGACGACACCAAAGACCTGCAGGTCCTCGCCCTCATTTGGCACGATAGGCGCATAGCGGGGGTTCTGTGGTACGAGCCTAACCCGGGGTTTTAACTCTAGCGTCTTAACGGTCATCTCGCCGTTAATCGATGCGATTACACAGTCGCCATGTGCCGGTTTTAGTGAGCGATCAACCACTAGGATGTCGTTGGGGAAAAGCAGACTGGTCATCGAGTCACCGTCGACGCGCACAAAAAATGTAGCGGCGGGGTGCTTAATACAGAGCTCATTAAGATCAAGCCGCGACTCCACATAGTCTTGCGCCGGTGACGGAAAGCCTGCAGCAACGCGTTCGACCAGCATAGGGATCGCTAAAGATTGCTCGCTTACACGCGCGTCAGCCAAAAAAATCACAGACATATGAATACTCAATACTGTATATAATTACAGTATATTAGCGAATTTGGTGGGGAGTGTTCAAGCGATTAAAGCGACCTAGCCTCGATGCGTTTTGTATTGAGGGCGTTAATATTTTTTGGCCGAGTGCGGGGTGAAGTGTCGCTCGGTAATCATCCCACCTTGAATTGAATGCCGCTAGGTGGGGCGAGCGTTGACGTTTAGCCCTAGGCTTTGAAGTTGGTTATGACCGCTGTACCGGGCGGGGTTAAACCGCTCATTGCACGCAGCTCGTCACTGGCTTGTGATAGGACGATTTCGCGAGCAACCAAGGGGTTTATATCGACTTGTCCACGCTCAATCATGCCAAGTAGGCTTGGGTACTTCCACGCGGGCATACCGCGAGTGCCGAAGAATGAGAGCTGTTTGCTGTAGATGGCCCGCATATTCAGCTGCATCATCCCACTGCCGGAAGGCATACCTATGTGCACATGGCGTCCCAGTGTTGCAAGGCACTCGACTGAGGCATTGGTAGTGGCCTCTATTCCCATGGCCTCTATCGAAACCTGTGCGCCGCCGCCTGTCATCTCGCGAATCATAGCTGCCGGGTCGCTTGTGGCTGCATTGACGGTTGCATCGGCCCCCAGTTTTCGAGCGTACTCCAATTTGTCATCCGCAATATCGACTACGACAACGCGGGCACCTAGCATCTTAGCCAATAGCAGTGCCGATAGGCCGACACCACCGGTGCCATGAATGGCCAACCACTCGCCCGCCCTAAGCTCCGCGCGATCAGTGAGTGCGTGCCATGCAGTTGTTACCCTGCAGCCCAAACCCGCGGCAATAGCGGGTGAGAGTGAGTCGGGTAGGTAGACTAGGTTGTGATCGAATGGCACGGCGATATATTCTGCGTAGGCGCCGGGTGTCCCAAAACCGGGAACAATCTGATGTTCGCAGGTGTTAGATACGCCCGTGCTACATGCCTGGCAACTGCCGCAACTTAAAATAAACGGAGCGATTAACCGATCGCCCAGTTTGTATTTGGCGCGCGATCCCGCTTCAACCACGGTGCCGCAGTACTCGTGACCGAGGATTGAACCCTTATTAACCTTTGGGTGTGTGCCAGTCCAGCCATGATAGTCAGAGCGGCAAACGCCGCAAGAGGCAACTTCTAATACGACTCCATTTTCGGGGCACTGAGGATCGTCTACCGACTCGATCGATAGATCTTCGTTGAAGTTTCGTATCACTGCCGCGCGCATAAGATGACTCCCAGACAATCGGTTCTATATGTAGATGGTAAATCTAGAACCC
>Ga0209136_1002645_pt1 | contig 10717 bp, 17 predicted proteins | sample SaaInl0LU_22_DNA_FD_184640 | JGI IMG/M metagenome (GOLD analysis project Ga0209136, IMG submission 184640) | Marine microbial communities from expanding oxygen minimum zones in the Saanich Inlet - ESP_90LU_22_DNA (SPAdes) (version 2) | ecosystem: Environmental > Aquatic > Marine > Intertidal... | reverse complement strand
TACCGAACCGTATGGGAAATCAGTCAGAAGTCTATCATTGACATGGCTGCTGATCGTGGGAGATTCATTGATCAATCTCAAAGTATGAACCTCTTCATGGAAAGTCCAACCCTTTCAAAGTTGTCCTCCATGCACATGTATGCGTGGAAAGCTGGTCTTAAAACGGGTATGTACTACCTGAGATCAAAGGCAAAGGCTCGCCCAATTCAGTTCAGCCTTGAACCCGAATGTGTCGCATGTTCAGCTTAAAGTTTTAATGTTATATTCAACTAGTGCAATGTCTAAAATTAACGAAGCTCTTGAAAATCTAGAAATTGCGGATTTCAATAACCGAAAGATCGTGCTATCCACCAAGGAGGGTACTCCAATGAGAATACAGTTCCCTCGTTTGTATATGCCTTTCGGTGTTTCGGGATTCACCCCAGAAGTTGGAGCAACTAAATACAACATTGATTTTGCTATGAAGGGTTACGATGAAGATGGAAGTTACATTAAAAAGTTCTACGAATCATTGAAGTCTATTGAAAATAAAATCATTGATTCGGTTGTAGAACAAAGTGAAAAGATCTTTGATAAGAAGATGACAAAGGAGGAACTTCTTCCAATGTTCAATTCAAATATCAAGGAGAGTCAAGATCGTGAACCAAAGTTTCGTGTCAAGGTTGATACTGATCACAATAGTATGATTAAGGCAGCCGTCTATGACGCGAATAAGAATCCAATCAAGACTGAAGTTTCAAACGGTCTCTATGCAAGAAATAGTGGACATGCTATTGTTGAACTCAATAGTGTATATTTCTTGAACAGAAAGTTCGGATGTACTTGGAAACTTCATCAGTTGGTTGTGTATGAACCACAGAACCTCAAGGGATTTCAGTTCCAAATTTAATAGAGTGGAGTTACTGTTGTTGAACCCACTTCATTCCTATATGCGGGTACAGGACTATAGTTACGTCCTCCACCACCAGTCTTTGTATAGAACGCATTACTGGTGGTTTGGTAGATACGGTTCTTTTTCGCATCCAAATAGTTGGTAGCCGCGGCTTTTGCCTGATTCTTGAGATCATAAGCCAAATCTTTGGCTTCTTCTTTCAGATCTTTCGCCATACTTTTCGCTTCCTTCTTGACCTGTTTCGCGGCAGACTTCGCCATACCCTTTGCCATACTTTTGGCTAACATACCCGCAAGCGCTGCCATTTATATTACTTATTATTGCTATTTTTATTGAGGAGAAGAAGGTGATATATGATTTGTGCTTCCTTGAGCAATTTGCCCTGAATCTTGGTAAAACTCTTAGGGTCCAAACCTAGCTTTATCTTAGCCAACTTAACGGACTCATCCCATGCCTTAAGAGTCATTCTTATAGTACCCCTACAAATTTTTACGCCATCTTCTTCATCTTCTTCTTGTAAGCGGCAGTGCCCTCCTTTGGTTGGAGCGCGAACTTACCCTTCTTTGGCTTGAACACCTTGGTCAAGTGCTTCTTACCTTCACGCTCCATGCGCTTGAGAGCAGCCTTGTGGGCAGCGACGGACTTGATTTGGCCGTCATTTGGATCCAACATGAGATCCTTTTGAGTAAGACCACCTGAGGTCTTGGCGGCAGTTCCGTGGAAAACTTCGGCACGACTTCCAATTGGCTTGGTTGACATCTTTTTATACATTAGGCGCGGAATATTTTCTTGATGTCCAAGATTGAAATTTTTTCGGTGGTTCTCTTGACTGGGATCTGCTTTTCAATTCTCTCATCATTGAGAACCTTGGAGCACACAATGGATTTGTGACCTTGGAGAGCCATCATCTCTTCCTCCACACTCACAAATGTATCAGTCTCTTTGTAAATGAGTTTCTTCACATATACTGGTTTAGTCTGTCCTGTACGATGACTACGCCCCACAGCTTGGAGTTCTGTCGCAGGATTCCATGATGGCCCTGTAATATAAACGCGCGTCGCCTCTTGGAGGTTGAGTCCTTGACCCCCGGACTTGATTTGGATGATGAAAACAGCCCCTCGAGGCGCTCTTTTGAACGCAGTCACTTGATTGTCACGCTCTTCTTTGGGGACAGAACCATCAATACGGAACGTTGGACCTTCCAGGTTCTTCTGAATGTAGTCCATCTCTCCCCTGAATTGACAGAAGACTAGGGTCTTTTCATCTGGGTGGGACTTAATCATATTGAAAAGAGTCTCCATTTTGTTAGATCGTCCAATCCACTCTTCAGGTTGCGTACCATTCTGCTTTGCGATACCTTCAAGATACATGGCCGGCCAAATCATAACCTGCCGTGCTCTCAACAAACACTCTAGGATTACCATGTTCTTGGAGTTGAGACTGATGGCATTCTTGAAGGCATCCCTAATAGTTTCTTGAGCATCTTGGAACACAAACTCGTACAACTGTCTCTCATCTGGAAACATCTCAAGTTCAACATTCTCAAAGTAACACGGCGGAAGTTCCAATCGTGTATTGATCTTTGCCAAGTCATCTTTTGTCCGACGAAGGATGTAAATGTCTTTGATCTTGTTCGTCATTCCCTGAACGAGGGACTTCTCAATACCAAGGAAAGCGCAGAGAGACACAAAGTCATTCATAGAATTGAAAACTGGAGTACCTGTCACAATCCATTTGATATCAGTCTTGAGACGACACACACTTTTGAAGAGTCTTGACGATTTGTTCCGAATTTCATGAGCTTCATCCAAGATCACACGATCCCATACATACATATGAATAGGAGTATCTTCAGGAGTTGAGAGGAGTGAGTATGGTGTGATGACGACATCGTGTTCAAGGATATCCGTAAGAGATCTCTTTGGTCCGTCAAAGACACCGACGGATAAATGTGGGGCAAACTTTTTGATTTCATTTGCCCACTGTGTGATAATAGATTTGGGTACGACGATGAGTGTGCGTCTTTTAGGGTTTCCCAACATAGTAGCAATCAATTGCGCACTTTTGCCCAGACCCATCTCGTCGCAAAGGAAGCCGCCTTTGGGACCAGATGTTTGATTTTCCATAGTGAGCATCCACAAAACACCCTCTCGCTGATAGGGTGCGAACAGCCTACCATTGAAATTGTCCTTTGCACGGTTGTATTGTTCCTCAATCTTCATGGTTTTGGTTTGATTTTTACATAGGGGTTGTATACTTAGGTGATCAAGAATCTGTACTACTTGTCGGAAAGTTATAAAAATATTAATAAAAAATTCTTAAGAAAGTTGTTATAATCTTAAGAAGTTTTGTCTATAGAAAAATTTAGTTTTTTGGAAAAAATCCGACAAACGGAACAGATTTTATTCATTTTCTTTTTTCTTTTTTTCGTGATAACGTAGTCTATTTTTTTCGTTAATTTTTTGTCTATTCTTTTCATGGTACTTTTTGGACGCTAACTGTCTTGGTGTTAGTTCTGATGAATCTTTATCACCGAGTGGAGTCTTCTTCACCAATCTATACTCATATCCCTCCGGAGCTTTGGGAAGTGTCACAGTCTCTTCTTCCATCTTAAACATATATGAGAATTTATCTTTAAGAATATTGATGTCCAAAATTCTGTACTACTTGTCGGAAATGTAGAAAATTATTAGTAATAAAAAATTTTATAGTTAATGTATACTTCTAAAGTTTTGTCCTTAGGAAAAAATAGTTTTTTGGAAAAAATCCGACAACCTGAACAGATTTTGAAAAATTAAAAACCCAGGACAATCATATAATTATCTGATAATTATTTTCTCACACACAAGTATGGATCATCACCCAACTTCATTCCTTGTCATTGATAATAAGGAACTCGGTACATTTTGGGTAGGTCAAGCCAACATAAAACCTGGTGCGAATGACCACGCTATTGGTAGAGATAAATTGATAGACAAATTATCTTCTAAATATGAAGAAGAGTATCCACACCTATGCTTTGATATTGAGAGTATAGCGTGTGAAATATACAAATTCCATGAAGTAGAAAAATGGATTACAGATCTGTTGTATCAAATCAAACGAAAACCACTTAAACTTGTGGAACTCAACGAGCTTCTCACCGCAGGTTGGAGTGAAGGGGACTACACTACCAATTCAACCATACATGTGTTACGAGTTAATAAAACACGAGAGGGTCTAAGAAATACTTATAAAAGACTTATTAGTGAGTGGGAATCCAAAGGTCTGAGATGTCTCAACACCCAAAAATGTAAAACATACGAAGACAAGAAACAAGATCCCAATTTTATGTACAACAAAGCTCGTAAAGAAGTCTTACGCCAGATGAAGAAGACTAGAAAGATGCCAAAGCAGTCAACTATTGATAAGTACCAGGTTAAGGATTTTGAGATTAGAGAATGTATGGAAGAGGTGGTACTTTGCCAACCTTGTGAGAAAGAGTTTTATAAGAAGGGAACAAAATGGTATTGTTTGTGTGATAAACAAACAAGCACATGTATAAATCCTGAATGTAAAGCTTTGGGGTTACAATTGGGGTTGAAAGTTGGTGGCTCTATTTGTGAACATGGTAGAGAGCGTGTAAGATGTAAAGAGTGCGGGGGATCTCAAATATGCGAGCATAATAGAGTTCGCTCAAAATGTAAAGAATGTGGGGGTGGAAGTATTTGTGAACACAATAAACAACGTCGTTTCTGTAAAGAGTGTGGGGGAAATCAAATATGCGAACACGATAAACAGCGATCAAGTTGTAAAGAGTGTGGGGGTGTAAGTATTTGTCAACACAACAAACAGCGTTCATATTGTAAAGAATGTAAAGGAAATCAAATATGTCAACACAATAGAAATCGTTCTCGTTGTAAAGAGTGTGAAGGTGGCTCTGTATGCAAACACAAAAAACGACGATCACTTTGTAAAATATGTGATCCACAAGGACATATAGTATCCCTAAGAAGACATAGAAGATGGGCCGCTACAAATTTCCCAAATAAAACTCACACACTTGATGATCTCGGCATGACACCCGAAAAATGGTTGAAATACCTCCACGAAACATTCGAAGATAGGTACGGAAGACCTAAAATGGAAGAAGACGAGGTTCACATAGATGAAATAATCCCATGCTCTGCGTGGAATTTGCCAGAAGACAATAAGTATTGCTGGCACTATCTGAACTCTCAGTGGTTATTAGCTGAGGATAATTTATCAAAAAGTGATTCATATGAAGAAGAGGACAAGCTTGCTATGATAGAGAGAATTCAATCTTCAACATACATATCCTCGTCCGAAAGTTCTTGAACTTCACACACGGGTGGTGGTAATTCTTTTGTTTTACGGGGTCTCTTTACTTTCTCCTTTGGCATTGGAATCTCGTCCAAGTGCTCCCTAAAGTAGAGAACTCTCTTCCAAAACGCATCCATGACTGGAAGATAAGTCTTGAACCACTCGCGATCTCTTTTAACAATAGTAACATCAAACACCGCTGGTAATGGAAAAGTAATATCAAACGGGGCATATTGGACAAAGAAACAGGATTCTACATTCATAACCTCCATACAAAGTTGTATCTGAGCGTTGTACCAGATCGGTACTTCTCCCGGGATAATTCTGCGCCTCATAGGGCATTTAATTTCAACTAAACAGTTTGTGTCTGTGAGTCCATCGGGTGATCCACCCAACCACGGATATTCTGGGTGTGGGATTAATCCCAGTTCATTTACCTTTTCACCGTATTGCTCTTCAAACATTTGAATGGCGACTGGCTCCATTTTAGTGCCCCACTCGGTGTAGATGTTCCCAGTGAATTTCTCACCAATTCCACACTTCTTCCGAAGAAGGTCATCTGGAGTCTCGTACTTATTCACACCGATAGCCGTACCCGCATCTGAGGCTGTGAGCATGTTGCCACGCAATTTTAGCCATGCTTCCGATCGCTGTTCATCGAACTCCAAATCCAACAGCCTTTTGACGTTGGGATGCATATTAACTTATTATTGTTGGTAATTTTTAAGCTGTTCAAAGAATGCTCTGGCAGCCAATTGTTCGGCTTGCTTTTTGCTCTTTGCTTGTCCTCTCCCACCAAATTGACCATTTATGTAGGCGTCAATGTAGAAAATACCTTCATGATGACCCACAACACGGTATTCTGGCAAAGGTACATTCGTGATTTGACAGTACTTCATGAGATGATCCTTGAAGTTGTCGTCAATCATGATAGCATTCAAATTAATGAATCTGGGGTCATTGTAGATTCTAAGAACGAACTCCTTTGCGTGAAGGAGACCTAAATCCATGTATATGGCGCCGATAAGGGCTTCAAAGACATCTTCCAAGATCTTTGGATTATTATTCCACCCATTTCGGGTTCCCTTCTCGTCCATGAGAACCATGGTATTGAGACCCAATTTTAAGGCAATATCAGCTAAAGTTTCTGAGCGAACGAGTTTTGTACGAGCTTTAGTGAGAAAACCTTCTTGTCTTTCTTCAAATCTATCAAAAAGGAACTTTGTGATGATAAAACCTAGTACCGAATCACCCATGAACTCCAGAGTTTCAAATGATTCCGTAAGGTTTTCATATTCTTTGAGGGCGGATTTGTGAGTAAAAGCACGCTGGTACAAAGACAGATTTTTGATCTTTGTACCGACGAGTTGTTCAATCTGATTTTGATCAACAAACATGTCGAGTTTTATTATTGTAAAGTATTAATTTTTTAAGCCTTAGCCTTGATATAATGTGGAGAGAGGTACTTTTGGAGGTTAAGGTAAGTGACAACAACGTCCGCTGGTGGTTGGAGCAAATCCTTGAGCTTATCGTCAAGAACAAGTTGGCGACCGTTATCTGGGTGCTTGAGATTGTTCTCGGTGATGTACTTGTTGATGAACTTGGTCACTTCGGAACGAGAGATCAATTCACCTTCAGCAAGTCCCAAGAATTCACGCAACTTAGGTGTCACTTCTTGCTTACGGTTGAAACCGTTGTTGGCAGCGCGAGCCTTGGCCTTTTCGCCATTTGGATCCTCTTGGGTGCTCTTGACCTTACGGACGAGCTTAGTGAGGGCCTTGACGTCGGCGCGGAGAGCGGCAATTTCAGCTTGGATAGTTTCAAGAGACATCTTATACCTTGTATTGTAACTTAATCTTTAAGTCACCAAACGATAACAAGTAACTGAGCAAGTACTAGGAATATTAAGATTGGAATTCTATAGTCTGATACTACTTCTTGTTTAGGACGATCTAAAATTCTAAAGGGTTCCTTTGGAAATTCACCTGGACACCCACCAGCACAACAGTCGGTGGGACATGGGTGGACTCTTGAACCTTTACGCACACCACAGAACTGGTACTTCTTGGGGTCAGGCATGTCTGAGTATGTATAGCACTTGCAGTCTTCAATCACGTTACAGACCATATTATTATGTGACAATATAATAATGGACACTGAAATTTATTCAGAAGCTGTGATCAATAGATTCATGAAGAAGAATTTGTTCTTCAATGATCCACTTCTTGAAAAGTATTACAAGACAGACAACCTTGCTGCATTCAGGAAGAGGGTACACAGAGTTCATAGCAAGGAAAGCTTTGAAAAGATGGTCTATGCCTTTGTCACAGACTCCGTGCGTGACATTATTCTCAAAACAGCTGCAGAGCTTTCAGAATTCCTGAAGCCCATGGGTGACCTTGTCGTATCTGGGGGTGAAGCATTCAACATGTACCTAGACAGAGACGATCGTCTAGTAACAAGTGATATAGATACAAAGTTCATTCCAATTATCACATATGATGACAAATACTTTGGTAAACTCCAAGGTATCAAGCTCCTACTATGGAACAAGTTGGGTGAAATTGCGAGGCGTATTAATATGAAAATCAAGCAGCGCCTGTCTTCAAAGACTAAAGTTGGGCGATTCTTGGGTGTTGGTTTCTCGGAAAAGGGTCCATATGTGACACGTCGCTATCTTCTCATCAAGAAGAAGAAGTCTAAACGTGGTGGTGAACCCAGTAAAGGTGACATCTTCATTGATGTGGAACTATTCGCCCTTGATCTCAACATCCGATACTTCTCAATTGAGAAGGGTAAGATTACACAAGAAGTCCTTGGTGGCATGCTGGACATTCCATTCATGCGACCCAAAGAGTTTGGGTATGAAGCTATTCAGTCAAAGAAGCAAGGCGTCACATATAAAAACAAAGACACGGGTGTGATGGTCCACGATAAGCGTCTCTATGTGGCTGGAAAACGTTTCCTTCTCGATGATGTCTATCTCATGCAAAAGTTGGGTCTTCGTCCAGAGAAGAAAGAGAAGGATCGTCAACGTATGTACAAACTGTCTAAGATGATTACAAAAGATGCAAACGTCAGACCAACTGATAACATCAACACAATTTATAATTACACCCACAACAAGATAAAAAGTGTTCGATTTGTCTCAAGAAGGAGGGGCAACGTCAATATGTCCCTTGCAGCCAAAGTGGATCCAATGCGATACAAAGAGTTCACAACCAAGCCTCGTGAGGAGCGTCTCTCCAAGCAGCTTGTCTATGGTGTCAGGACATCAGTACCAAACATAAACATTCCAGGATATGCTAAGACCTATGGAAACCAGCGCTTCAATCTCAATAAACAGGAGTGGGTCAAGAACACCTCAAAGTCCTATGTGAAGAATGAATATAACTACAGACCAACTACAGGTAAAAATATCCCACCCACAATTGACTATACCAAGTTACTCTATGGATATAAACCAGTGCGCGACAAATGGATTCCTCGTTCAATTATAAAGAAGGCTGCCATGATACCCTTTGTTGGTTTAAAGAATTGAGACGTAATTCATACATAATATGTTGTACAACGCCCCAGCTAAAGGTGATGATGGACTCTACTTTGTGAAGGCTCTCAATGATACCAAGCGGAAGTGCTTGGTCCAATTGAACTCGGTAAAGGTTGCCGATGTCTCAGGAGACATGGTTTTTGACCTCGACTCCGAAGCTAATCTCAAGAAGATTGGTGACATTGATGCACTCAACCTCGAGGCGGCCCAAGAAAATTGCGAAGCCTGGTTCGGAAAGCAACTTTCCGAAAAAGTGATTCAAGGTGCGTACACTCCAAGTATCGCCGATGGACAACTTACAGGCGAATGCATTGAAGTTACCAAGGCATTCAATGCCCAACAAGAACAGGTTGACCTCGAAAATGTCCAACCAGGCAAGACGTGTGACGTCATTTTGGAATTTGCGGGTATCTGGTTCGCCAAGAAATCTTTCGGCTCTTCATGGAATGTTGTCCAGGTCAGAGTTCACCCAGACCCAATTTTGGACACTTACCCAGAAGAGTATGCCTTCGTGGACGAGCAATAAAAAAATTGTTATCATATATAAAAGATGATGAAGAAGGGTCGTGCTCAGAACCTCATGATGTTGGCTGCGGTCGCCGTGTTGGTCTACTTGCTCTTCACTATGAACAACAAGTCTGCTTACTCCATTCGCGAACGCGAATATGCGATGATCCAAGCGGCGCCAGCTGCGGGTCCAACCGCTGCCGAGATTCCAGCCCAAGGTAACGGATGTGGTATGGAAAAGGGCACCGGTCTCGCTTCCTCCCTCCTCCCACGCGAAGTTGCGTCTGCGGAAGACTTCGGTGAGTTTGCTCCAGAAGACATCCTCGCGGGTCAAAACTTCCTTGAACCACGTCAACAAATTGGTTTCCCAGAAACTGTCGGTGGCGCTCTCCGTAACGCCAACCAGCAAATCCGTGCGGAACCACCAAACACCAAGGAACCATTCGTTTGGAACAACTCTACTATTGTTCCAGACAGCATGATGCGCTCTTTGTGCTAATTTCGCTTAAAGATTAGACCTTAGCTTTATGTAAATAATGTCAGTACCTACCGAACTTTCTGAGAGCGTCGCGAAGCTTGTGGAGCTCTCAAAACAACTTTCTGAAGCAAAATCTGATATCAAGATCCTCACCCAAGAAGAGAAGAGACTCAAAGAGGCAGTCAAGAGTCACATGGTTGGCCAGGGTATTGATACCATTAACCTCAGGAAAGGGAAGATTAGCCTTCGCAAGTCGGTGCGTAAGGGAAGTATGAATAAGGATGCCATTCGTGAGGGGCTCCTCAAGTTCTTTGGAGGTGATGAAGCTAAAGTGGAGGGAGCACTCAACGCCATCCAGGACAATATTAAAGTGAAGGAATCAACTTCACTCTCATTAACTGGGATAAAAGAGAAAGCCTCAAATGAAGATAAGTAATAACCATGGTTTGGAGTCAGTACGTTTATGAAGCGACAGTGGGTTTTGATGCAGTCCCAAGTGATGAGGAGGATTTTGAAGATGATGTTCATCTCAGTATTGAAGATTGGCAAATCAAATACTCAGATGAATTGTGGTACATGTGGGATATGACACAGCAACTATTGAAAGACGCATTTCTGGAGCACGAACTCATGACAGAATGTGATTTTTCAGACTTTGCGGAATTCTGTTACGAAAGTCATGAAGATGATTGTGACTTTGTTTGGATTCCGTACGAGTCGCAACTTTCTTATATTTGGAGGCACATTCAAGAATATCTGGATGACATTGGACTTTACAATGAAATAATGCCCGGTGCTACATTTGATCATTGGGTTAGATTCGCAGCCATGCATTCAAACAAAAAATATGTTACTATATATTAACCATGCTCCCAGATATTACCTCCCAAAAAGTTGCGATTCCAGCTGCCCTTTTTTTGGCTCTCAGCCCAGGCGTTCTTTTGACTACCGACGGGCGCAGTCTCAA
>Ga0209136_1002641_pt1 | contig 10725 bp, 9 predicted proteins | sample SaaInl0LU_22_DNA_FD_184640 | JGI IMG/M metagenome (GOLD analysis project Ga0209136, IMG submission 184640) | Marine microbial communities from expanding oxygen minimum zones in the Saanich Inlet - ESP_90LU_22_DNA (SPAdes) (version 2) | ecosystem: Environmental > Aquatic > Marine > Intertidal zone... | reverse complement strand
AGAAAGCTAAAATTAGTTAGGCAATGAAGTTCGGCGTAGGGCATGGGTGATTTTAATTATACTGTACATATATACAGTATAATTAAAATACTGGTTCATTGCGCGTTAATATCGCTCTGCTTTATGGCGCAGGCGCTTCCTTTTATGCCGCAGGCGCTTCCTTGCCTGCCTCGCTGTCGCATCACAGTCGAGCAGGAACATGACCGAGTGCACAGCCCAGGAACAGGCCCAGGAAAAAGCCCAGTAAAAGAGTATGGTAAGGACCGCATCACTGGCTGTTAGCGTATGCGAATACTGTCAATATGTGTGTTTGCGACATAAGCTGGTAATGAGTGCATCACATGGCCGAAAGAATATAACGGAGTTTTTATGTCGCGTTACCTTAGAACGACTCAACAGAGTATGGCGTCTTTATATCGCAGTTTACGCTGCGGATTATTATTGGCTGTTTCTACGGTGATACTCACTGGGTGTACGGGTATTCCCGATGGTGTAACGCCGGTAACCGGTTTTGAAGCCGAACGCTATTTAGGTCAGTGGCATGAAATTGCGCGCCTTGACCACAGTTTTGAACGCGGCTTAGTTGATGTAACCGCCGTGTACGAGCAGCGTGAGGATGGCAGTATTCGTGTACTTAACAGCGGTACTGACAGTGAGTCCGGTGAGCGAAAAATGGCCGAAGGTCGTGCAGTCTTTGTGGGCGATAGCGACGTGGCGCATTTGAAGGTGTCTTTTTTTGGGCCGTTCTATGGAAGCTATGTGGTTTTTGATCTTGGCGATAATTACGAGTACGCCTTTGTTGCCGGATTTAATACGGATTACCTATGGCTATTAGCTAGAGAGCCTCGTATTTCTGATGATTTACGTGAACGTTTTGTGACTCAGGCTAGGCGTCTGGGCTTTGACATTGATAATCTGATTTGGCTTGAGCCCGCGAACTAAGCCCACAAACTAAGCCCACGAACTAAGCCCATGAACTAAGCCCATGAAATAAGAGTGGCATCGAGTGTGTATTCAAGGATCAGTGTGAGTAAGCTAAAGCTTACTCAGGGAAGTATTCCGTGCACATACCAGAGGCGGGTGTGTCGATCTTGATAAAGCCAGAGCGGTTGCCCATCGTCCTGCCGAGCAACGTAGTAATCGCGGCTTGTCGGCTGGTGCCACCAATTATCCTCGATGCGCTCTGGTCCGTTTATGAGTTCTAGAGGACCATTCCAATACAGTAACCCCTGCTCTTGCCTTATAGGTTGCGGCTCTTGCATAAGCCAAAAAGGTCGCTGCGAGTAAGCCTTATATTTTTTGACTGACTCGGGGTTGGTATAGCTTGCATACAAGCTGTCCTCAGGTAGGTGTGCATCTCGAAGTGCCAGCTGGTTGACAGCACGGAGTCCCATTCGGTTGCGCAGACGATCTACTAAGTTATAAAGAGATTCATTAGCGCGTCGATCACAGAATAAATCGTCAGCTTGTGTGGGTGGCTCTTGAAGGTCCGTAACGTGTAGTCCTAGCCCTTCAATGTCCTCAGGGATAGTGAGATTCTCCAAGTACAGCAGCGATAGCTCAAGCCAGCGCTGCGTTGAGCGATGAGCCTCACTGCTGTGTATTTTGAAAATGTGAGGTTCTCCACGCATGCGCAGCAAGCACCAATCGATGGTGTCGCAAACACGCTGAATATTGTTTAAGTAATGATTCAAGCCACCAAGTAATCGCTCCATGGCTGGGTGTAGTTCCACGCTGTTACGAATATCGAAGCCGAACCATAGCTTGTCGCTAAACTCGACTGGCGGTATGAAGTCTTTTCGAGCATCGTCGCTGGTGCTGCGTGCGCTACTTAGCCAGTCGATAAATGCCTTGCCGCAGCGACGTCCAAGTGCGCTCGCAGGTATTGGAAATAGCTCTGCAAAGGTTCGCACACCGGTTTTATGCAGATTATCGATTGCGCGACCGAAAGTGTGTTTGGGATCGTTTGTGATGAGATTTATGGGTAGTGCGGCTAAGCGCTCATCGATCGGCCTGTGGTAATCGAGAGCCCAGTCCGGCTCGGAGTAACTTAATAACCAAGCGGCTCGCCGATTACTTGCTAGCCCGATGGCTGAGGTATAACCGCGATAACTCAAGTCTTGTTCAACACGCTTAAGCAATTCATGAACACTGCGATAAAGTTGTAGGCAGCTGCCAATCTCTAGCTGCAAGCAGTCGTTATGCCACTGTTCTAGCGTCGGAGTTATGCCATAAGCCCATGACTGCATTTGCACCATGACGCTTTGTTCACACTCACTATCACGCTCGATAAACTGACCGGCATTCGCTATAGCTTGCGTGGAGTCTACCGTTTTTGAGGGCTGCCGCTCTAATAGCGCACTCGCTGTTTGATGACTCTGACCTGGGCGTATGCCATCAATGTAAGCGGCATCATTCGCTGTCACGACGCGCTGCCGCTCGATGACAATGACCGGGCATTCATGCTCTCTCGATAGGGATTCGAGGGGAAGCTGTGGGAAGCGAATGCATAGCCAGAGAGACATATATCAAAACCAATACTGTATATACATACAGTATTGGTTGGTGGGGCGGTAAGCAAGTACTAATCGACCTAAACCTACCGTTTCGGGGTGTTGGCAGCGGCGTCATTGCGCGAGACTATATTTGGGAATTGTGTTCAGAAGTCATCGGTTTTCGCACCGATGCAGTATTAAGTCCATATTTAAATCTAGAAATGAATAGCGGCCTAGTCTTTTAGGGGGCTAGTTATTATTTTCTGGAAGAGCTTTTTAAATAAATCAGCGTTGCTTTCTATAAGGGCGACTTATAAGGGCGACTTATGAGAGCGACAGAGAGGTAATTTATTGTGATGATTAAACATCTTATACCCACGGTACTGCTGGTGGGCGCCATGATGACAGGTTGCTCTGAGCCGTCCGAGCCGCAAAGTGCTGTGCAGGCAGAGCCTGTGCAATCTGCAGACAGCGCTATGAGTGCTGAAGAACAGCGGCTTAATCAGTTCTTTGCTGATAGTTTCGCTGAAGATTTAGCCCGTAGGCCTTTCAATGCCAGCTATTTAGGCATTAAAGATAATCACGATAAGTGGAACTCAGTATCTGAGTCTTTTCAGGACGCAACGCGAGTGCTCGCGGAAGAGCGCTTGGCGGCTACTGCGGATTTTGATCTCGAGCAGATCGGTGCCCCTCGTCAGCTATCGCTAGACCTCTACCGTCTTAGTATTCAGCGACAGCTCAAGATGGATGATTTTCGGCACGAAGATTATGTTATGCATCAATTCAGAGGTCCTCACACAAGCGTGCCCAGCGGACTCATTAACGTTCACCAAATTGGTGATGTAGCAGATGCTGAAGCCTATATTGGCAGGATCAATAATGTATCTGTGTATTTTGATGAGGTTATTGAGCAGTTAAATATTCGGTCTGAGAAAGGATTGTTTTTGGTGGATTGGATGTATCCACAAATTGTCGCTTCTGCGAACAATGTGATTACGGGCGCTCCGTTTGAAGAAAATGACAAAGACTCAGAAGAAAACGACAAAGACTCAGCAATTTGGGCCGACTTTCAGGAGAAAGTTGCAGCACTGACCATCGAATCAGCGGAGAAGCAGCGATTACTCGATGCTGCCCGCGACGGACTGATCAACAATTTGAAGCCTGCTTATGAACGCTTAATCGCTACGATTGAGACTCAGAGTGAGGCAGCCCATACCGACGATGGTATTTGGCGCTTCGAGAATGGTGATGAGTATTATCAGGCGTTGTTGAATTGGTTTACGACTACAGACCTCACTGCCGATGACATTCACAATTTGGGTTTGGCCAACGTTGAGCGTATTCAAAATGAAATGCGCAGTGTGATGAAGACCGTTGGATTTGAAGGCTCTTTACAAGAGTTTTTCGTTGATCTGCGTGGAAACGCCGATGTACGTTACCCGAATACCGACGAAGGTCGCGACGCATACTTGAGTGATACACGTAACGCTATTGATGCGATGCGGGCCAAGTTACCCGAGTTCTTTGGCATCCTGCCCAAGGCTGAGCTCAAAGTTAAACGTGTCGAAGCGTTCCGTGAGCGCAGTGCAGGTAAAGCGTTTTATCAAAGCCCCCCGCCCGATGGCTCACGTCCTGGTATTTACTATGCCAATCTCTATGACATGAGTTCCATGCCAAAAACGGATTTGGAGGCGCTAGCTTTCCACGAGGGCGTGCCGGGTCATCACCTGCAGCTATCCATTGCGACTGAACTGCAAGGTGTGCCGGAGTTTCAGCGTTACTTGCGTTTTACAGCATTTTCCGAGGGGTGGGGCTTGTACTCGGAATATCTGTCTAAGGAAATGGGTTTTTATCAGGATCCCTATTCAGAGTTTGGTCGTCTTGCGATGGAGCTTTGGCGGGCAGCACGCTTAGTGGTTGATACGGGGCTCCACTCCAAGCGCTGGACGCGTGAAGAGGCCATTGCTTACCTTATTGAGAATACGCCCAATGCTGAGTGGGACTGCACCAAGGCGATTGAGCGCTACATTGCTATGCCGGGGCAGGCGACAGCGTACATGGTGGGCAAGATTCGTATCTTAGAATTGCGTGAAATGGCGAGAGAGGTACTAGGTGAGCAATTCGATATTCGTGAGTTCCACGATACCGTGCTCGGTAGCGGCCCAGTTCCTTTAGATGTCCTCGAGGCTAATATCAAGGCAATGATTGCCGCGAAATCGTAACGGCCTCTGACGTATCGGCCAGCTGCCCTCATTGTGCAGGTGGCCGATAGGTTCTTCGATTGTATCTATTGTGTTTCAGGCGGTATATCAGCCAATACGGATATCAGTAGCGAGAGATATGGGCGCTGTCATTGAGTTAGTGATCAAGCAGCTCTCTTCCGATTTTTGCAGCAGTCTGGCGAGTTTATCTTCCTGAGATCCTTCGGGTGCTGACAAGCTGACATGGAGCTCAATGGCGGTAAAAAGATTTTTGCGATCGACACGGTCTAGTGTGCCCGTGGCTTTGCAGCTAATCGCTGTCCATTCCACCTTGGATGCCTGGGAGATAGCTCGAAAGCTCAAGACGAAACAGTCGGCAACAGCAGCCATTATTAGGTCTTCCGGGCTCCATTTGTCGCCTGGGCCACCGAAAGCTGCAGGGGCATCAGTCATTATATCTTGCAGACCATCTCGGCTCACACTGACTTGTGATTCACTGGCATTGCCGTTCGCCGTGACGGTGTAGTGATGTGGAAAAGCATCCATAATGCGCACCTTTAAAGTGATATTTTTTGGGGTGCTTATTCTAGCCTGCGAAGGAGGGCAAGCCCAGTATAAATTGCGCTGAGCCTCGCCCCACTAGGTTATCGCCGTTCAAGCAACGGGAGACATGAATCGGCCTTGTGCGGTCTGTCGGTGCTGTACCGGGAGTTCCCACAGTTGTGGTTGCTCGGGAATATCGTAGTCAGTAGTTAGCTTGATACCGGTTGCTTGCTGACCGCCTCGTTGTTTTAGGATGTCGACGGTTCGGTAGCCGCTCATCATTAAGCGCAAACCTGCGGGTGTATGTTGCTGAGCCACATCGGTGGCGCGGAACAAAACAGCCAGCGTGTCATTCTCAGCTGCCGCTAATTGCAATTTACGTAGTTCCGCATAGCGGTACTCACTGGCGCCGAGCCAGCTAAATACCACGCTGCAGGTAGAGCTACGTAATGCTTGCTCCGTTGCCCATAAGCGATCTTCACGGCTCTTCGGATGTACCATGAGTATTTGCTGGGTATCGATGCCTCGAGCGGCCAGAAGTGGCGCGTAGGGCATTTGTGGGGCGCCAATAAATGCTTGCCAGCGGCCTTGTTCGCTCAACGTTTCCATTGTGGGTAAAAAGAGCCCCATTGAGCCCATGCCACAGCTGTCGCTAAGCACTTCGATACTGCCCCGTTGAGGCCAGCCGCCGAGCGTGAGCTGCTTGTCCAATTCCGTAAAGCCGCTAGGTAGTGCATCAACGCCGTGCCAATCGCTATTGGCGGGACGGCTTAAAATAGCGACATTATTAGCGCCTTCTAGGCCGCGCCAAGTATCGGGGCGGCGTATAATATGTTCGAGGGGGTCGCGCATGCTGTGCTCCAGTGTGTATTTTTACTCGTGTTGTTCACTGTTCGCTGACTTGCTGTGTGGTGGAAAGCGAACACCTGTTAAAGTACTGTATAAATAAACAGTATTCCTAGTTGGGTTTAAAAGCAAGAGGGGTTTTCTTGGAGAGTCGTGAAAAGCGACATGTGCGGCGATCGGCGCTGACAGAACCGGCGTTCAAACGCTATTTCCCCGCGAGCTGGTTTTCGAGCTTGGGCTCATGGATGCTACGTTTTCTGCTCGGCTGGTCGGCGTGGGATCTCACCGAGTCCGCTACTTGGGTGGGTATCGTCGCCGCCTTGATGCTGGCGCCTGCTTTTGTCTTATCGCCATTTTTCGGTATCGTCTCCGACCGTGTTAATCCACGTCATGGGCTTATTGTGTCCATGGCTATACACGCTGTGATTGGTTTTATCGGTGCATTAGCGCTCGTTGTAGACGTTTACGATGTCACCTTATTGCTTGGTCTTTCCCTTGCATTGGGGGGTGTTACGTCGGGCCACAGTCCTATGCGGTTAGCGCTTATCCCGCTGCTTGTTCGTCGAGAGGCGCTACCCAGCGCAGTGGGACTGTCAGCGATGACATTCAATGTCGCTCGTATCATAGGGCCTGCTATTGGTGCTTGGCTGCTTCGTAGCGCAGGTCCCGCTGAAGCATTTGGTCTATCAGTCATTATGTTTGCAACATCGGGAGTCATCCTTGCCACGCTGCGCGGGGTTGGCCAGCGAACACCGCGCCCGAGGGAGCCGTTTGCTCAGCAGTTCAAGGCTGGTTTGAACTATGTACGCCATCATCGAGGCATACAATTGGTGTTCGCTTTCACAGCTTTAAACGGGTTGGTAGGGCGTACCGTGATCGAGCTTCTTCCAGCACTCTCAGGTACATTTTTGGGCGGCGGGCCAAGCGAATTAGCGACACTGACAGCAAGTGCGGGTGGAGGATCTATTGTCGGTGGTCTGATCGTCAGTCGTCAAAGCGCAGATTTAAAGCGTCTATTATTGATAGTTAGTCTTGGTATTTTGTTCGCCGCACTACTCATGTTGAGCTTGCAGTGGATGCAAGATGTAGTGCGGCTTAGCCTTGTTATTGCGGTCTTAAGCTTATGTACCACCATGGCGGGTACCGGTAGCCAAACGTTAACGCAGCTATCGTTGTCCGATGAGTATCGTGGACGAGTACTCAGCTTGTGGACCTTACTTGCTATGGGTGCCCCCGCCATTGGTTCGGCAATCTATGGCGCCCTATCTGATCAGTTGGGTTTCGTTGTTGTGCTGGGGATGGCTGCGGTGTTAGCGCTTATCTGCGTATTAGGGCTTTATGCGCTGCGGCGCCGGATTTTGGAATGATGGCCAAGTGCGATGAGTAATAGCAGTTGCTCTAGGAGAACCCACGGGTCGTCTTTAGAAAAGCCCTTAACTGCGCCGTCTACCTGAACAGTTAGCTGCTGAAGCTTTGCCAGGCTTGCACCGTCATGGCGCGTTAGAGCCTTTTGAACCAAGCCTGCGCGATTGCGCCAGACACCACGCTGAGTTAACGCCTGGTTGAGTGATATTCCCGCTTGAGTATCTTCGTGAAGTTGGATGAGAAGTTTTACATCCCGCGCCAGTGTCCAGAGTACAACAGGTGGAGCCGAGGCTTCTGCTTGTAGGCCGCGCACAGTACGAATGGCGTTTCGCGCGTCACCATCCATGGCCGTGTCGGCAAGGCCAAAGCTATTAAAACGTGCATTGTCGGCGACGCTCGCAATGACCGTATCAACCGTCACTTTGTTGTTTTCGGCGAGTAACTTTAATTTTTCGACTTCCTGGACCGCTGCGAGCAGATTACCTTCCACGCGTTCAGCGAGGAGGGATAGCGCCTCAGGCTGCACGTGTAATCCTGCGGCACTCATGCGCTGGGCCAGCCAGCGCGGGAGTTCGCTCGCGCGTACCGGCCAGACTTGAATCACTACTCCCGCGTTATCAAGACCCGTGTACCACTTTGATCGCTGCGACTGTTTATCTATTTTCCCCGCGACTATAAGCAGAATATCGTCGCTGTTAAGTGCTAGGTATTCCTGCAGTGCTTTGCTGCCCTCGGTCCCAGGCTTCCCTGACGGTAGACGTAGCTCAATCAATTTACGGTCTGCAAACAGCGACAGTGCCCCGGCGCTCTGAGTCAGCTGCTGCCAATCATTGCTACTCGCGCCTATGTCAATAATTTCTCGTTCTAGACAGCCCGCTGCGCGGCTCGCTGCACGAATCGCATCGGCACACTCCTGAATAAGCAGCGGCTCATCACCGCTAAGCAGGTAGCAGGCGGCAGGTCCCTGTTGAAGATGCTGGGTGAGCTGTTCAGGCCTGAGTTGCATCAGTTATTCAAACTGTGGCCAATGCGGCGGATAATTTGTGAGGCCAGATCGGCATACATTTCCTCGCGAAGTAGACGTAATTCCTCTGTTTTACCGACCACGTTTTGAGGGTCGTTGAGAAATTGACGAACAACGCTGGCCTCGCTCTTGGGGATCAGAACATCGTCTGCGCGATTAAGACTGATATGGGTACTCATAGTGAGTTCCACTTCTGCAGAGCGAGCTTGCGCCGTCAACGACAGGTTGCGTTGCTGAAACTGCTCAGCCCCTAAACGCAGCACCAGTGTCGCAGCTTCAGGTTCATTGAGAATCGCGCCTGCGAGCTTTAGCTGCTGACCAATGGCCGCAGTGAGCTCATTGCGAGGCTCGTCGCTTATCAGTCGAATACTTTGTCCGATAAGCGATGGATCTGAACCTTGGGCGCTACCCTTGAGTTGAAAACCGCACCCAGTGAGCAGAGCACTCAAAAAGAGAATGGCAGAAGCGCTGCGAAAGAGGTTAGCTAACATCAGTTGGCCACAATGTTGACAAGCTTGCCCGGCACTACAATGACTTTGCGCACTGTATTGCCTTCGATAAAGCGCTGGACATTGGGTTCTGCAAGTGCCGCCGCTTCAACGGTTTCTTTGTCTGCTTGTGCTGATACCAGCATTTTTGCCCGTACTTTGCCGTTCACCTGTATCACGATCTCCAGCTCGTCTCGGCTTAAAGCCTGTTCGTCGACGCTTGGCCATTGGGCTTCTAAGATAGGCTTTCCCGTTAAGATGTGCCATAGCTCCGATGTTACATGCGGAACAATGGGGCACAGCATCAGCAGCGCTGCACGGAGAGCCTCGTCGACACATGCACGATCATTGTCATCACTGACAACGTGCTTACTGACTTCGTTGCACAACTCCATAACCGCAGCAATGGCCGTATTAAAGGTCTGGCGACGACCATAGTCATCGGCCACTTTGGCGAGTGTTTCGTGAGTTTTCCGACGGAGGTCTTTTTGCTCTCGCGTGAGGTTGGCGCAATCGAGCGCTGGTGCTGCTCCACTGGCAACGTGATCGCTTACCAGGCGCCACAATCGCTTAATAAAGCGATTAGCACCCTCTACGCCTGCGTCGGACCACTCCAGTGATTGGTCGGGTGGAGCGGCAAACATACTAAACAGGCGTACGGTGTCAGCACCATAGCGATCAATTAGCGCCTGAGGGTCCACCGTATTCCCTTTGGACTTAGACATCTTGGCGCCATCTTTGAGAACCATCCCCTGTGTTAACAAGCGTTTAAATGGCTCACTGCTCGTAACAAGCCCTTCATCACGCATAAGCTTGTGGAAGAAGCGGGCGTATAGCAAATGCAAGATAGCGTGTTCGATACCTCCGACATACTGATCAACCTCAAGCCAATAGTTGGCTTCATCGTCGAGCATCTTGTCGGTATTTCCCGCGCTGGCATAGCGAGCGTAGTACCAAGAGGATTCCATAAAGGTATCAAATGTATCGGTCTCTCGCGTTGCCTGCTTGCCGCAGGATGGGCAGTCGACCTGATAAAACTCGGGCATTTTTTTCAATGGTGAGCCAACACCCTCAAAGGCTACGTCTGTGGGTAATACGACTGGGAGGTCTTGCTCGGGTACGGGTACCGCGCCGCAGCCATCACAATTGATAACGGGGATCGGTGCGCCCCAGTAACGCTGTCGCGAGACACCCCAGTCTCTGAGGCGGAAGTTGACGGTTTTCTCTCCCAGGCCTCGCTGCTCCAATTTTCCGACGATGGCATCGAAGGCTGCGTGGAAGTGCATGCCGTCAAACTCACCCGAGTGAACAAGTGGCCCTTTCTCTGTGTAGGCTGACACACTAAGGTCAGCTGGGTTCTCGTCATTGCCTGCGATAACTTGCTTGATCGGTAAGCCATACTTAGTCGCGAATTCCCAGTCGCGCTGATCATGGCCCGGTACTGCCATTACTGCCCCCGAGCCGTAACTCATGAGAACAAAGTTTGCGACCCATACGGGCAGCTCTTCATTACTGAGAGGGTGACGTACGGTCAGACCGGTTGCCATGCCGCGCTTTTCCATCGTGGCCATTTCGGCTTCAGCTACTTTCATATTGCTGATTTCTTTGATGAATTGCTGAAGCTCGGGATTGTTGGCCGCGGCTTGCTCTGCGAGTGGGTGCTGCGGGGCGACCGCAAGATAGGTCGCACCCATCAGCGTGTCGGGGCGAGTGGTGTACACCTCTAACGCATCACCAGACTCTCGCTCAAACCGTAAGTTTGC
>Ga0209136_1002638_pt1 | contig 10738 bp, 6 predicted proteins | sample SaaInl0LU_22_DNA_FD_184640 | JGI IMG/M metagenome (GOLD analysis project Ga0209136, IMG submission 184640) | Marine microbial communities from expanding oxygen minimum zones in the Saanich Inlet - ESP_90LU_22_DNA (SPAdes) (version 2) | ecosystem: Environmental > Aquatic > Marine > Intertidal zone... | reverse complement strand
AAGTAGGTTGAGAAATATCAACAATTGTCGCGTGTGAGCTAAACTGCTCGACGGGATTTTTGGACAAAATAGTCAAAACTCTATAACTTCCTATGTCTCTCACATCCGGGAAATATCGGCGGAGTATGTACAGTGCTTTTCGAGCTTAATGTCTCTTAAGATACATGAGACACATCAAAATAATTACTTAATATACTAAAAGGCTACACATAGGTGTTGAGCAAAGCAATCTTGTTCTGTGCCTTAAAAAGTACACAGAGCCGTGATCTCACTCTAAAAATAGGCAAAAAATAGGAAACAGACTGTCTTTGCGGCAGTGCAGAAACCTGTCACAGTTGAATCAAGGCAGCGCGTGGCCACATAACGCTGATGCGAATCAGGCTGGGCAGGGGCGTTTTGAGCGATACGACTTTAGTCGTTTTATAAGACCCGAAACGGGTCTTCACGTCGCTCAGACGTAAAAGACGTGGTTTGGCAGTATTATCGCCAAGGCATTAGAAAAATTCGTTGAGGATACGCGGCATCGCGATATGGGCAGTAGTTTAGACATTTACACGCAGCACTTCGGTCTGAGCGAACGCCCGTTTTCGCTCGTGCCTGATCCTGACTTTATCTATTGGTCGCCGTCGCACAAACGCGCCTACTCTGTGTTGGAGTATGGCCTGCTGACCGGCGCGCCCATCACGGTGATCACTGGCGAAATCGGCGCCGGGAAAACCACGATCCTGCATCACATGCTCAAGACCATCGACAATGACGTGACCGTGGGGCTGGTGTCCAACGCCCACGGCGACCGGGGCGAATTGCTGCGGTGGGTTTTGTTGGCGCTGGACCAGACCGCGCGCCCAGATGAAACCTATGTGGACCTGTTCGGACGGTTCCAAGAATTCCTAATCGCGGAATACGCCGAAGGCCGCCGGGTCGTGCTGATCTTTGACGAGGCCCAGAACCTGAGCCGTGAAAGCCTCGAAGAATTGCGCATGTTCACCAATATCAACGCCAACAAGGACGAGTTGTTGCAACTGGTTCTGGTCGGCCAGCCCGAGCTGCGCGATATCATCCGCGGCCCCGGTTTGCGCCAGTTTGCTCAGCGGGTTTCGGCCACGTTCCACCTTGGCAAAATGGACAAATCCACCGTCCGGGCCTATATTCGCCACCGGCTTTCGGTGGCAGGTGGCGCGCATAATCTGTTTAGCATGGGGGCTGCGGACCGGATTTTTGAAGCCTCCCGCGGGGTGCCCCGCTTGGTGAACCAGCTTTGCGATTTCGCAATGGTGTACGCCTACTCTAGTGGCAACAAGAAGATATCGACCCACACCGTGCAACAAGTCCTCAACGATGGGGTGTGCTTTGCCGAAGGTTTGGTTGATGAAGAAGAAGAATGAAGCCCGCCACAAAACGGGCCAAAACCTTTGGCATCGTGTTTGCACATATAAGGTGCAGGTAAAGTGACAAAAAATTGCATAAATATAGGACCTTGGGAGTGACAGGCGACATGACTGAGACGGCCAGGGGGCTCTGACACATGGATATTAGTTTTTATTTCAAACTCTTTTTAAGACGGCTTCACTATTTTCTGATCATGGTGGTTCTGTGCTCGGCGGCTGGCCTCTATTTGGCCCGTGCCCTGCCCACGGTTTTTGAGGCCGACGCCCGGCTTTTGGTCGAAAACGAACAGATCCCGGGGGATCTTGCCGCATCAACCGTGCAGATTAATGCCAATGAGCAGCTTCAGATCATTCGCCAGCGTATTTTGACGCGCGATATCCTGATCGATATGGCCAACCGGCTTGATATCTACTCCGATGCTCGCCGCGCCGGGGATGCCCCGCTAAACGCCGAAGAAATCGTCGCCGATCTGCGCAACCGGATCCGTATTGATATCCCCCGCGCCATCCGCCGGGGCGAAAGTGGCGCCACAATCGTCAGTATCGGGTTCCAAGGCCCCTCAGGGCGCATTGCTGCCGAAGTCACCAACGAAATGGTCAATCTGGTGCTGGCCGAAGACGTCACCATGCGGACCCGGACCGCCCGCCAAACGCTCGAATTCTTTGAACAACAGGTTGAGGAATTGGACCGGGAGTTGTCCGAGGCCGCAGGCGAGGTCTTGGTCTTTCAGGAGGCCAATATAGCCGCTCTGCCCGACAGTCTTGAATTCCGCCGTGGCCAACAAGTCGCGGCCCAAGAACGTCTGGTCCTGATCGAACGCCAACTTGCCGAAATCCGCGACCGCGAAGCCCGTATCCGCCAAATCATCGCCAACAACGGCTCTATCGGGGATTTGGGCGTCGATCTGCGCTCCAATGAAACCCCCGAGGCCGCGCGGCTGCGCGCGCTCAAGGAACAGCGGGACTCGTTGCTGACCGTTCTGTCGCCCGAAAATCCGCGCATGCGCCTGCTGGATCAACAGATCGCCCCCCTAGAAGAAGTGGTCGCCAGCCAACAACAACTCGCAAGCGAAACCGGCGATGACGGCAACACCGAAATCCTCTCTCCGATTGAAATGCAGCTGCTTGATATGCAAGGGCAGCTCGCCTTCTACGAAGACCAACGCACCCTCGTCCAAGATGAGATCGCGGCCCTGACCCGGTCCATCGCGCAAACCCCCGCCAATGCCGTCGTGCTGGCCGCCCTAGAACGTAAACGCGCCTCCATTGAGCGGCGCTATGAAACGGCTGTCGTCAACCTCGCCAAGGCCGAAACCGGTGACACCATCGAAGGCCTGTCCAAGGGTCAAAAGATCACCATCATTGAACCCGCCATCGCACCCCGCGCCCCCAGCAGCCCCAACCGTCCCCTCATTGCCGCCGCAGGCGTGGGGGCCGGGATTTTCTTGGGCGTGGCCATTGTGGTCTTGCTGGAGTTTTTCCGCGCGGGCATCCGGCGGCCCGTGGACCTGACCAAAGGTCTCGGGATCACCCCCTTTGCCACGCTGCCCTACATGCTATCGCGCAAAGAAATCCTCCGCCGCCGCCTGTTTGTCTGGGGCGGATTTGTGGGAGTTCTGGCCGCAGTCGCTATAAGTGTCTGGCTCGTGGACCGTTATTACATGCCGATCGACAGGATCGCGGAACTTATTCAACAGCGCCTGCGCTGATCTCCAAATGAAAGGAGCCCCTCGCTCACGCAGGGGAATATCCGATGGAAAAAATACAAAAAGCTCTCGCCAAGGCCCGCGACAGTCGCAACACCCCAGCCGACCGCACACCCCTGCGCGCGGCCGCGCCACAGGTCACCTCTGCGCCCCCTAGCGCAGAGCGGATCGCGGCGGCGTGGCACGACCTGCGCCCCTTTGACGTGGACCCCGATATGCTGTTGGCGCACCGGATCATGACCCTTGAACAAAGTCGCGGCGCCACTGCGTTTGACGTGATGCGCACCAAAATCACACAGACCATGCGCGCCAATGGCTGGCGGCGGCTGGCGATCACCTCTCCCACGCCGGCCTGCGGCAAAAGCACGATTTCGCTCAACCTTGCGTTCAGTTTTGCACGTCAACCCGACCAGCGCCTGATCTTGGCCGAGATGGACCTGCGCCGCCCCGATTTGGGTGTGCCGCTGCGCCACCGGCCCGAGGTGGGCTCGGATGCGGTTCTGCGCGGGGATGTGCCCTTTGCCAAACAGGCGATCTGCTATGGTGGCAACCTTGCGGTGTCGCTGGCGCGCAACCCGGTACGAGAAGCCTCTGAGCTGTTGCAGCGCGCCGTTGTCGGCCACACCCTGACCGAGATCGAGGCCGACTATGACCCCGATTTGATGATCTTTGACATGCCCCCCATGATGGCCAACGACGACATGATGGCCTTTTCCAGCCATGTCGATTGCGTGCTGATCATCGCGGGGGCGGAAACCACCACCGTCAAACAGATCGACCTATGTGAGCGGGATTTGGCAAGCCAGACCAATGTTATGGGCGTCGTGCTCAACAAGTGCCGCTTCGTAGAGACCGAACAGAGCTACTATAATTACAGCGATTAGGCGGTGTTAGGTGGTGTGAAAAACCACGTCGCCCTCGCCTTGGATCACTGCCGCCGTCAGCCGCCCGGTGCGCCACGCGCCCGTGTCCACCGCGATGCGACCCGGCTCTAGGACTGGGGTTTGGACGATCTTGTGGCCATGCGCCACCCACAGCCCATCTAGACGCGGCGTGTCATAGAACCGAGGTCCGCCCCACAAAAACTCCCGCGCGCCTTGCACCGCCGGACTGTGCCGTGGGTCCGCCCCCGCATGGGTCACCCAAAGTGAGGCTTCGGTCCAATACAAAGGCCGCGCGGCCAGCCAATCGTGCAGTTCGGGACCCATCGCCCCGGCCAATCCCTGCGCTAGGGTCACAAGTCGGTGCGCGGCATCCCCCTCGGACCGGTCCATCCGGTCCGAAGACAGCCCAAAACTCAACAGCGTTTCTGCGCCACCATATTGCAACCACCGCATCCCGGTGCCTGCCGGATCTTGGATGAAATCCAGCAGCATCCGGTCATGATTGCCCATCAAACAAGTGAGACTGGCAAAGGGGGCAGGGCGCGTCTCTAATGCGTGCAGACGCCGCAAGACCGCCGCACTGTCGGGACCACGATCCACCATATCCCCCACACAGATCACCCGCATCTGGGCCGCATCCGGCAGGGCAGCCAATCTGCTCAGCAGGGTTTCCAATAGATCATCGCGCCCATGCACATCACCGATCACCGCAAGGGAGGCCGCCAGCAGGGGCCGCGGCACATCGGCGCCAACATCCCGACCTGTGTCCGGGCCTGAGGCCGGACCTGCGCGCTTACGCCAGAGCATTAAGGCCAGACCACTGAGGAATATGTTTATAGATCATAAATCTGCATACCCGGCCCGGCCCGGCCCCTCAACCGCCCCCGCATTTATGTGGGCGGTTGAGGGCGGCCAAAGGGGGCCAAGCGATGGGCTCAGGCGACCCAAATCCCAAGGTCTTCGTCCTCATTATAAGGCGTGTCCGACAGGCTCGTATCCTGCAAATGGGCGTCTGCCTCGGGGACAACGGCGGTGACGGGCACCACGCTCTCCAAGGAGGCCCAATCGTCCTCAACCTCATCGCTTGGGTCCGCAGAGTGCAGACCCACGGCACGCATATTGGCAAATGCGCTTTGCATCACTTGCTGTGCCGTTTGCGCCGCAGTGCCGGTGCCTTGGCTGGCAACGTTGTCAAAGTCGCCGTAATCCACGTAGTCGGCGGGATCGTAATATTCCTCCTCCTCTGGTGCCTCCGCGACGGGTGGGGCAGGGGTCGGCGCAGGCGCAGGAGCAGGCGTCGGAGTAGGCGCGGGGGTCGGCGTATCGGCCTCCGGAAAGGCTCCGTAATCCACAAAATCAGCCGGGTCGTAATATTCCTCTTCCTCTGGCGCCTCTGCGACGGGCGGGGTCGGTTCGGGTTCCGGTGTCGGCTCCGGTGTCGGCTCCGGTTCGGGGGCGGGCGGTGCCACAACCGGGGCCTCCGCCACGGGTTCTTCAACAACCGGCTCTTCGGCAACGGGTTCTTCAAAGACTGGTTCTTCGACCACGGGCGGCGCGACAACAACTGGCGGCGCAACCACCGGTTCTTCAACCACAGGGGCCTCAACAACCGGTTCTTCGACCACGGGGGTCTCCACGACAGGTGGCGTGGGTGTCGGCGTGGGTGCCGGGTCCGCAACGACGGGCGTTTCCACAACCGGCGCTTCGGTTTCCGGGATCGCCCCGTAATCTATAAAATCAGCCGGATCGTAGTATTCCTCTTCCTCCGGGGCCTCTGCCGCGGGCGGGACCTCTACAACCGGAGGCTCCGTAACGGGCGGGGTATCCTCCACAACCGGGGCCTCAAACGCGGGCTCCTCAGGGATATCGGCGGCAGGCGGAGTGACAACAGGGGCTGCGGCCTCGCCATACAAAGACGACACAGGGCTGGTGACCTTAAGATTATCCATCACCCCAAGCGCGCTGGTGCCAAAGGGATTGCCGAACTGTAGCGCGCGACCCTCCCCTCCAATCGTGCCCGTGGCCGAGGTTTGGGCCACAACCTGACCATCCACCGACAGCGACAACGCCCCGGCGGGACCGTCGAAATCTACGCCAATCGTGCTCCAGGTGCCGACCTCCAACAGGCCCGGATCGGTCTGCAAAAGGTAGCTTCCAGCACTGGTGTCCAGATCAAACCGCAGGCCCCCGTCAGGCGTGACGCGCATATACGTGGCACCCACCATCCGAAACAAACCACCAATCTCATCAACACTATCGGGGCGGAAATCCACCTCCAGCGAAAAGGTATCAAGGTAGTGAATATGGGAATTGTCGCGGTCGATCTCGAAAATTGTGTCGTCATCAATCCGAAACCCGGTGCCGCTTTTGCCCGCGACCCATGCGGTGCCGTTGGGGTCCTCAACGTTCACCGCTGCGTCCCACACCGATTGATCGGCGCCCTGCGCGCGGAAATCTGTCTCGAACACGTCATTGGTGCCCACGATCACAACACGTTCAACACTGTCGACGCGACCATCTTGGGTCTGAACCCGCAAGGTGACGTCGTGCTCACCGGGGGTGTCAAAGCTGTGGGTGATCTCGAGGCCTTCTTTCACGGTGCCATCGTCAAAGAACCACTTAAAAGTCGCGGCATTGGCATCGACCAGCCGACCATCAATGGTCGTAAACTCGGCCGACAACTCGACCCCGGCGCGGTTGCCAAAGGCCGCCGCTTGGTTGAGCACGGCATGCACCGGCTCGGGGCTGGCGGTCCAGACGCTGTAGGTGGATCCATAGGCGCCGTTCAGCGGGCTGTCGGGCTGAAACTGAAGGTCCTGCCACTCCATATCGCCCCCCGACGACAGGCCGATGACATGATCATAGGCATAGTTCGGCGCGGTGGGGTCATCGTATTCAAGGATGAAATTGGTGCCCACAATATCCACGCCATTGACGCTGATCTCACTGCCGACGTTGTTGTCGGTGGTCAGGTTGATCGCCTCACGCGCGATGATCTTGGGGGGCGTCGAAATCGGCTCGGTCCCGACATCATGGACCAAAAAGGACGCCTCATTCCACAAAACGGTATTGTCGTAAATATCCACGTTAGAGACGTGTTTCAGGCCAATCCCATTGGCTTGGCCGTTGTGGATCAGGTTATCGAAAATGCGGATGTCATCATTATAGACACCGGCCAAATCGTGGCCTGCCTTATTGAACACCTCGTTTTGGATCAGGATCGACTGGGTCGCCCGCCCGCTAGAGGCATCAAGGATGTTGCTCGAAATCTCGATGTCAAAGTTGGGGCGGTTCTCGATCCCGCCGGTCCAAATTTGGATCATATCGGTGTGGCCCCCCTCATTGGTGGAGCCGAGAAAATCATGCATGTAGTTTTCCGTAATCACCACATGCTGCAATCCGCCGCCGCGAATGCCATCCCCTTGCAGGTTGACCATCTCATTGTGGGAAAACTCGGCGTTGGTGACGCCGGAAATACCAATCGCATGGAAATAATTGGAAAACGTATTCCCCGACAGCATCACATCAGACACATCGCGCAGGGCAATCGCGTTTTCACCGCGCACGGCATCGGGATCCTCGGCCCACACGCCTGAGGCATTGGACTGAAATTCCACATTGGTGATTTCGATATGATTGCTTTGGGTGATCTGCATATCGGGCAAGTGATCGCCCCGGGTATCGCCGTAGCCACCCACATCACCGCTATCCACGCGCAAGGTGTCAAAGGTAATGTGCGAGGACCGCAGCATTAACGTTTGCTCTAGCACCGCAGGTTGATCGGTATTCAACGAGGTCACAAGGATCGGCGCATCCGGCCCGCCCAAGTCGATAGACCGCATACTATAAGGCGCCCCACCGCCGTCTAATAAAACAGTGCCGCCGCCAGTATTTGATAATGAAATCAGTGCGGCATTTAATTCGTTTGTGTTGGAGACGACAATTAAAGCGTTCCCATGTTGTGGGTAATCCGTGTAGGACGTCATGAAGCTGTTCTCACCTTAAGCATTTCGAGCAGCCGCAAATAGTTACGGCAATGAAGGGCGTGGAAACTCGGAACAAAGTCATGATTGTTAACAACGTGTTACCAATCCCAAGACTCTGTGAAGATTCTATGGCGTGATAGCAGCAAATCTGGGCACATATTATGCCCGGCTCTGGCGACAGCGAATGGCCGCTCAAATGATAAAACGTCTGGCAATATCTCGCTGACGACTGTGTATTTCGAAAGGTTGAGATGTTCAGAAAACTTCTCGTTCTGATCTCGGGCAATGCCCTTGGCTCGGCCCTCGTATTCTTGCGCAACATCGTGTTGGCCCGGATGATCGGGGTTGAGGATTTTGGCATCGCGGCCACATTTGCGATGGCCACAGCCGTGATCGAAATGGCCGCCCAACTGGGCCTCAACCAACTCATCGTGCAAGCCGATGATGGCGACGACCCAGAGCTGCAAAAGGGCCTACAGGGGTTTCAACTGGTGCGCGGCCTGATCCTTGCGGGGGTCATGGTGGCCAGTGCCCAATTGATCGCGGATTTCATGCGCATCGGGCATGTGGCGTGGGCGTTCCAAGTTCTCGCACTGAGCCGGGTGTTTGTCGCGCTGTTGCACTTTGATATGTACCGGATGCAGCGGAAAATGCGGTATTTCCCCCTGATGCTCGTGAACAATCTGGGCCCCGGCCTGTCGTTGTTCGCCCTGTGGCCGCTGTCGTGGTTTTATGATGATTACCGCGTCGCGCTCTATGCGATCTTGATCCAAGAATTCCTGCGGCTGGTGTTCAGCCACTTGGTGGCAGAGCGCCCCTACCGGATTGCCTTCAACAAGGCCGTGATTTCCAAGTGCCTCGGCTTTGGCTGGCCGCTCATGCTCAATGGCGCGATCCTGTTCATGGTGTTTCACGGCGAAAAACTGGTGGTGGGCCGCGAGTTGGGGATTGAGGTTCTGGCGCTTTATGCGCTGGCGGTCACGCTGACGATGGTGCCGATGATGATCCTTGTGCGCACGATTGAGCCGTTCTTTTTGCCCCAACAGGCCGCCGCCAAATCCGACCCCGTGCGGTTCGCGACCCTGACCTATGTGGGGATTGAGGCCAATATGTTCGGCGGTCTGGTCGTGATCGCCACAACACTTTTGCTAAGCGTTTGGCTCGTCGTCCCCATTTTCGGCCCCGATTTCGCGGGGATCACCCTGTTTTTGCCGTGGCTGGCAATGATCGAGGCCTTGCGCTCCACCAAGGGGGGGGTGGCGATGGCCTCAATGGCGCAGGCGCGCACCCAAAACGCGCTGATCGCGAATTTATGCCGGATCGTGGCGCTCAGCATCTCGTGGTGGTTGGTCGTGAACATGGACCACGGGGTCTATACCATCATCGGCGGGGCACTAGTGGGTGAGTTCACGGGCGTTTTGGTCAGTCTGGTGATGCTGCGCAGTCAGGTGGGGATTTCGCTGCGCCCTATGATCGGATCATATCTGTGCAACGGCGCCCTGTTGGCCGCGTTGGTCGGGCATTTCATCTCGGTGCAGGTGCTGGCACAGCCCGTGATCGACCCGATGATCAGCACCGGCATTTGTGCGGTGCTGTTTGTCGTGGCTATGGCCTCCCTGCGGGAGTTTTGGCGGCACATGGCATCGCGTCAGGCGACCGCCTACCAATAGCGCGCTAGCGTTTGGGCACCCAGCTCCAGTCGTACCAATCTTGCGCCGCTGAGGGGGCGACCGCGCCCACCTGACTGCCCGCCAGCGCACCATCGCGGCGGGGGCGGGCCATCTCAATCGCCTCATACGGGGTGGCGGGGTACAGCGTCGCGGCCCCCGCAGGCCAGTTGAACCGCGCCCGCATCGACCGCCCCCCGTCATCGTGGCGCAACTGGTCGTCGTTGTTGCGCCAGCCGGGGCGCTGGCGTTGATTGCCCAGTTGCGAGCTGATGTTATCGCGCACCTCTATGCGGTTGCCATCAATGATGATGTTGGTCCCACGGGTGTGCCCGTTAAAGCCGTCGGCCTCAGTGTTGGGGCGGCCATCGCCGTTGGCATCCCCGTGAAAGGGCTGCAAAAAGCTGTTGTTGGCGACCAGAATGCGGTCATTATCCTCATCCGACAGCCGCACCCCATGGCCCGACGTCAGCCAAAAGACGTTGTTGCGGATGATCATGTTCTTATAGCCATCCGCGCCCCGGATTTTGTTGCTAAAGAACCCCTGAGGCCCGGATTTCATGGCCCGCATATGCCAAATCGGCTCATTCTTGCCCCGGCAGATCAGCAGCCACGCCTCTCCCTCGGCGCGGATGTCATAGGACGTCAGCGCGCGCCCATACAGCATCAACCGGTCCCCCGGCGCGGCCTGCAACACCACCGGACCCTGTCCCATCCCGGCGGCCTTCTGGATGCCCAGCTTCAACTGCTCAGTCCCGCAATTGGCCGATGGCAGGGTGACTGTGCCCGGCCCAATGAGCGTGTGCATATTCTCAAAATCTCGCGCCAAGACGGGCGGCACGGGGTAGGGGGCGGCAATCCGAAACCCCGTGGGGCGCCCGGGCTGGATCATGCCCTCACGGCCGACATAGGCGATATTACCCTCAATCAGGACCCCGTTCAGCCCGCACGGCACGCCCGAATGCGGGAACATATGGATCACATCAGGGTGCTCGGTGTTGTCGGACCAACTGTCGGAAAAGATGTTGTTGCGCACCACGATATTGCGCGACGGGCGGCAGTCTTGGCCGCGCAGCTTGATCGCCGACAGCCGCACCAAATCCCCCC
>Ga0209136_1002628_pt1 | contig 10758 bp, 6 predicted proteins | sample SaaInl0LU_22_DNA_FD_184640 | JGI IMG/M metagenome (GOLD analysis project Ga0209136, IMG submission 184640) | Marine microbial communities from expanding oxygen minimum zones in the Saanich Inlet - ESP_90LU_22_DNA (SPAdes) (version 2) | ecosystem: Environmental > Aquatic > Marine > Intertidal zone... | reverse complement strand
CGAATGATTTACTGCTTGAACTTGATAAGATGACGTTTTACGTTTATGAGACGCAGCAGTGGGTCAAAGCCGTGCAACGTCCGATTGTGATTATTACCAGTAATAATGAAAAAGAGTTACCGGATGCATTTTTACGTCGTTGTTTTTTTCATTACATTCAATTTCCTACTGCGCAGCAAATGCAGGCGATTGTCGATGTGCACCACCCCGATTTGAAAAAGCAATTGTTGGATGCCGCGCTCAAGCGTTTCTTTGAGATCCGTGATGTACCCGGCATAAAGAAAAAACCGTCCACCTCAGAACTGATTGACTGGCTAAAATTGTTGATGGCCGAGGATATTGATCCAGCAACCTTGCATAGTGCCGATCATAAAGCTGATTTACCTCCGTTATACGGGGCTTTAATGAAAAATGAACAAGACATTCATTTGTTTGAAAAGCTGATGTTTATGGCACGTCGTCAAGACCGTTAATGGAGTAGGGCGGTTATGCTGATTGAGTTTTTTCTGACACTAAAAAAGTACCAGGTAAAAACAACCTTGCGTGAGTTGTTAGATTTACTGAGTGCACTAAAACAAGAAGTGGTGTTTAGCGATCTGAATGCGTTTTATTTTCTGGCGCGCACGATACTGGTCAAAGATGAATTACAATACGATAAATTTGATCGCGCCTTTGCGGAGTATTTTAAAGGTGTGCAAGCGATCGATATATTTGATCAGTCCATCCCCAATGAATGGCTCCGTAAAGAAATAGAAAAGCGCCTAAGCCCTGAAGAAAAAGCCCAACTCAAAGCCATGGGCGGCTTAGATAAACTCATGGAGACCTTGCAAGAGCGCCTTAAAGAACAAGAAAAACGCCATCAAGGTGGCAGTAAGTGGATTGGAACTGGCGGCACCTCACCGTTTGGTGCCTATGGTGATAATCCTGAAGGTGTACGCATTGGCCAAGACGGTAATCGTAATTTTTCTGCGGTAAAAGTTTGGGATAAGCGCGAGTTTAAAAACCTATCCGATGATGAATCTTTGTCTTCACGCAATATTCAAATGGCATTACGCAAGTTACGTCGATTTGCACGCACTGGGGCAACAGAAGAACTCGATATTCACGATACTATTGGGGCGACGGCTAAAAACGCAGGTCTACTCGATATTAAAATGTCGCGTGAACGTCATAACGCAGTCAAAGTATTGGTCTTTTTTGATGTGGGCGGGTCGATGGATGCGCATGTGCGTCAAATCCAAGAATTGTTTAGTGCTGTTCATGCGGAGTTTAAGCATCTGGAGTATTATTACTTTCATAATTGTGTGTATGAAGGGGTGTGGAAGGATAATGCACGACGCACTCAGACCACCTCAATCAATGAAATCACACGTACCTTTGGTCGTGACTATAAATGTATTTTTGTCGGTGATGCCACGATGGGCCCTTATGAAATCACCTACCCAGGTGGCAGTGTCGAACATTGGAATGAACATTCTGGCGAGCATTATCTTAATCAGCTCTTGTCGCATTTTGCTAGCAGTGTGTGGCTCAATCCGCAGCCTGAACAAGTGTGGCGTTATCACCATTCGATTCAGATAATTCAACAACTCATGAGCGATAGAATGTATGGGTTAACCGTCGCTGGTTTAGGTGATGCAATGGCAAGGTTATTAAAAAAATCATAATTAATATTTTATACGTATTTTACAAACGTATTCATACTGAATTATGGCCTCAATCAGTGAGTATTACTTTGATAGTTTTTCGTTTTCAACTCAACCCTCTCAGCTTGCACTAACAGGTGTTTTTTTCCTTATGATTTTCGAGACCCTTTAACAGGTCATGAAAATCATAAGGCAAAATTTAGGTGTGCTTGTTCAGTCTACATAGTAAAGGGAATGGTAAATTAAAGGAGTCTGCATTTAGAAAATATAATGGAAAAGGAAGACCAGCTTAAATTTCTAACACAACATCCGTTAGCGCCACAGTACAACAAGGTAAGATTTCATCATCATCAATAAAAGCGAGAGGATCAACCGTATAATCGACTTCACCTGAGATCAACTTACAGCGACACGCACCACAATAACCTTCACGGCAATGGTATTCGATGGGTATACCTTGCGCTTCAAGATCCGCCAATAGCGTATTGTCAGGGGTACTTAAAAAAGAAGGCCCATTAGCAATGCTAATAGACCTTATTTGCTTGGTTTCACTCACGTAATTATCTTAATCTAAACGTAGGATAATTAGAGTTCAAACGCATCAAATTCATCTTCAGATACTTCAGAATCAATCTGACCAACTAAATAAGAACTTATCTCTGACTCTTGCGGTGCCACTTGTACATTGTCAGAACTTAAGTAATTGTTCATCCAAGGTAGCGGGTTGCTAGCAATATCAAACGGTTGACCTAGACCAATGGCAGACATGCGCTGATTAGCAATATATTCAACATATTGACATAATATATCTTCGTTTAAGCCAATCATTGAACCATTAGCAAATAAGAAGGCTGCCCATTCTTTTTCTTGTTGTACGGCATTTAAGAAAATCGCACGTGCTTCTGCTTCACACTCTTTGGCAATTTCTGCCATTTCTGGATCGTCTTTACCTTTCGCCCACAAATTTAAGATATGTTGAGTGGATGATAAATGTAGATTTTCATCACGAGCAATCAGGCGGATAATTTTAGAATTACCTTCCATTAACTCACGTTCAGCAAATGCAAACGTACACGCAAACGACACATAAAAGCGAATAGCTTCTAAGGCGTTGACGGAGTTCATGCACAAGTACATTTTCTTTTTCAATTCGCGCATCGTCACAACATGCGTTTCACCGTCAATTACATGCGTACCTTCACCTTGGGTTTGCCATAGCTGCGTCGCAAAAATCAAATCATCATAATACTTGGAAATATCAGCCGCACGGCGTTTGATTTCTTCATTTTCGACGATATCATCAAAAATAGCACTTGGATCAGTGAATAAGTTACGCAAAATGTGCGTGTATGAACGTGAATGAATCGTTTCATAAAAAGACCAAGTTTCAATCCACGTTTCTAGCTCAGGTAACGACACAATCGGTAAGAACGCAATATTAGGACTACGCCCTTGGATTGAATCTAACAAAGTTTGGTATTTAAGATTAGAGATGAAAATATGCTTTTCAGCATCACTCAACCCTTGAAAATCCGAACGGTCTTTACTGACATCGACTTCTTCTGGACGCCAGAAAAAGCTGATTTGTTTTTCAATCAATTTTTCAAAGATAGCGTGTTTTTGTTGGTCATAACGCGCTACATTTACCGGATTACCGAAGAACATAGGTTCTGCCATCACATCCGTATTGTGTTGATTAAAGGTTGTATATTTCATGTGTTTTACACTTCTATTTATAGTTGTCGGTGAAGCATGCGTGCGTGTTAAATTTTACACGCGCCGCCAGCACAGTCATCGTCTTCTGCCTCAATAACCACTTGGGCTTGAGTGTTTTGTTTGGCAATCGTCGCCGCATCTAAATCACTTGCTTCACCAGCACCATCTCGGGTGTTGTGGTAATACAATGTTTTGATACCTAACTTATACGTAGTTAACAAGTCTTTGATCAATAATTTCATCGGAACTTTATTACCTTCGTATTGACTTGGGTTATAACTGGTATTCGCTGAAATAGTTTGGTCGACAAATTTTTGCATAATGGCACATAATTGTAAGTAGCCATCGTTTGAAGGGATATCCCACAACAGCTCATATTTGTCTTTTAAATTTTCATAATCAGGAACAACTTGTTTTAACACACCGTCTTTACTTGATTTAATGCTGATGTGTCCACGTGGTGGCTCGATACCATTGGTCGCATTAGAAATCTGTGATGAGGTCTCAGAAGGCATCAAAGCAGATAACGTTGAGTTACGTAGACCATGTTTGACAATACTTTCGCGTAAACCATCCCAATCTAAATGCAGGGGTTCATTACAAATCGCGTCGACGTCTTTTTTATAGGTATCAATTGGCATGATGCCTTTGGAGTAAGTGGTCTCATTGAACTTAGAACATGCCCCTTTTTCTTTGGCCAGTTCGTTCGATGCTTTCATCAAATAAAATTGAATGGCTTCAAAGGTACGGTGGATCAAATTATTCGCACTGTGATCTGAATACTTCACCCCATTTTTAGCTAGGTAATAAGCAAAGTTAATCACGCCTATACCTAACGTACGTCGACCCATTGATGCATTGTATGCAGCGGGAACGGGGTAATCTTGATAATCTAACAAGCTATCCAGTGCGCGTACTGCCAATTCAGCTAACTCTTCCAGTTCATCTAATGATTTAATCGCACCAAGATTAAAGGCTGATAAGGTACATAACGCAATTTCGCCATCTGGGTCGTTAATGTGTTGCAGAGGTTTAGTCGGCAGGGCAATCTCTAAACATAAGTTAGATTGGCGTACTGGTGCTACTTTTGGATCAAACGGACTGTGCGTATTACAGTGATCGACGTTTTGCAGATAGATACGACCGGTGCTTGCTCGTTCCTGCATAAATAAGCTAAACAGCTCCATCGCTTTAATCGATTTTTTGCGAATGCTCGGATCATTTTCATATTTAACGTACAGCTCTTCAAACTTATCTTGATCAGCAAAGAATGCGTCATACATTCCAGGCACATCTGATGGACTGAATAGAGTAATGTGTTGGTTTTTGATTAAACGGGTGTACATCAATTTATTGAATTGCACACCGTAATCTAAATGACGCACGCGGTTTTCTTCAACACCACGGTTGTTCTTTAATACCAATAGCGATTCGACTTCTAAGTGCCATAACGGATAAAACAAGGTCGCCGCACCGCCGCGCACACCACCTTGCGAACAACTTTTAACGGCTGTTTGAAAGTGCTTATAAAACGGGATACAACCCGTGTGGAATGCTTCACCACCACGGATCTCACTGCCAAGGGCTCGAATACGACCGGCATTGACACCAATACCAGCACGTTGTGATACGTATTTAACAATCGCAGATGACGTTGCATTGATTGAATCTAAACTATCGCCAGCTTCAATTAATACACATGAGCTAAATTGACGAGTAGGGGTTCTTACGCCGGCCATAATTGGCGTAGGTAGGGAAATTTTGAATAATGAGGTGGCGTCATAAAAGCGCTTGATGTAATCAAGACGCGTTTCTTTTGGATAGTTAGCGAATAAACACGCTGCCACTAAAATATATAAAAACTGTGCACTTTCGTAAATGTCACCACTAACGCGGTTTTGAACTAGGTATTTCCCCTCTAACTGCTTCACGGCCGCATAAGAGAAGTTCATGTCACGCCAATGATCTAAGCAGCTGTCCATTTCTGCAAATTCAGCAATAGTATAATCCGCTAATAAATGCTCATCGTATTTACCGCGCTCGACCATCGATTTGACGTGATCAAAGAGTGCAGGTGGCTCAAACTGTCCGTAGGCTTTTTTGCGCAGATGGAAAATAGCCAGACGAGCAGCTAAATACTGATAGTCGGGTGACTCAGTCGAGATTAAATCTGCCGCAGACTTGATCAATGTTTCATGAATAACTTCGGTACTAATACCATCGAAGAATTGGATGTGAGCCTTGATCTCAACTTGGGACACGGAGACGTTTTTAAGATCTTTGGCTGCCCAAGTAATGACTTTATGGATTTTGTCGAGATTAATAGGTTCTTTTTCGCCATCGCGTTTAGTAACAGATAATTGTTTGTTCATGATAAATGCCGTTTTTAATAATTATGTGCAAAGAGTTAACTGTATCAGTCCGTGTTAACTAACATCTTGCTTACAACAAGAAGACACAAGATAATGTGGTTTGGAGTGTATTGCAACCACTAGATGATGTGTTTTGGTGGTTAAATAATGTTCACTAAAAATGCTTGATTTTCGCAAAGCCAGTAAAAACGGTACTTTACTGGAATTGTTGTATATCGGCTCAGCAAAAAAGATATTCAGTATTTTTTATTCTATTTTGTGATGTGGTTATAAAAACACGATATATAGAAATAATTGAATATTGGCAACACTATATATGGTGTTGCCTGAGAAGTGCTTGGGATTTTGTCAATTAGAAAATAGGTCAAATATAAGAGTTATTTTTTGTCTTGTAATCGACATTGTACAATGTAATTCACGTCAATATTTTTGTTGGATAAATAATAGTCATTAGTCAATGGGTTAAAATGCAAACCCGTTGTACTAAGTATTGTTAAATCAGTTTTATCTATCATGCGCATCAATTCACTGGGCTTAATAAACTTACTAAAATCATGGGTTCCTTTAGGGACTAGATTGAGCACATACTCAGCGCCAACAATTGCCATTAAATAGGCTTTGGGATTACGGTTTAAGGTTGAAAAAAACACCGGTGCACAGGGTTTGGCCAGTTGTGCAACAGCGGCAACAATTGCTGAAGGGTCGGGCACATGCTCAAGCATTTCTAAACACGTCACCACATCAAATTGCTGTGGGTGCGCGGCGGCAAAATCTTCAGCACTAATTAATTGATAATCGACTTTTATGCCATTTTCGAGACCATGTAAGCGAGCAACGGTCAGTGATTCTTCGGCAAGATCGATACCAGTTACCTTCGCTCCATGTTTGACTAAAGCTTCAGCTAATATACCGCCACCACAACCCACATCTAATATGTTAAGTCCAGCTAACGCGTTCTTTGCAAATCCATCAGTAGGACGTGCTTTACCCAATATGCCGCTTATAATGTAATCAACACGCAAAGGGTTAATTTGGTGTAGAGGTTTGAACTCACCATTCTCATCCCACCAACGGCTAGCGATGGCACTAAATTTATCTATTTCTAGTTGATCAACATTCATTGACGATACCTGTAAAATTGTCATTACTGCATATAGCGAGTCTAGCATTATACGTCGAAACTATCGATTTTAGTCAATTGATTAAATTTTCAACGGATAAAGCGTTTAAACACACATTTTCTACATATTATCTTATCTTGATGTTACAATCGCGTGAGTATTATTATTAATAATAAAAAGTTACCCATAATAAAAAGAGAGATTTTCCGTTAACAGTATGTGATGAGAATAATCCTTAATAACCAATATAGGGGAATCGGCAGTTTATGACTGATCGCGCCAAAGAAATTTTACCGATTAATATCGAAGAAGAACTCAAAAATTCATACCTCGATTACGCGATGAGCGTTATCGTAGGTCGAGCGTTACCGGATGTTCGAGATGGTTTAAAACCTGTTCACCGCCGCGTACTGTTTGCTATGAATGAATTGAAAAATGATTTTAACAAACCATACAAAAAATCTGCTCGTGTAGTAGGTGATGTCATTGGTAAATATCACCCACACGGTGATACAGCGGTATACGACACGATTGTACGTATGGCGCAACCTTTCTCATTGCGTTATATGTTGGTTGATGGTCAAGGTAACTTTGGTTCCGTCGATGGCGATTCCGCTGCAGCAATGCGTTACACCGAAGTGCGTATGTCTAAGATCGCACATGAACTGCTTGCTGATTTAGATAAAGAAACGGTTAATTTTGTGCCTAACTATGACGGTACTGAACATATCCCTGAGGTGATGCCAACACGAGTGCCTAACTTATTAGTGAATGGTTCTTCTGGTATCGCAGTTGGTATGGCGACAAACATCCCACCACACAATTTAGTTGAAGTCATCAATGGTTGTATCGCATTAATCGAGAACCCTGATTGTACGATTGAAGAATTAATCGAGCATATCCCAGGTCCTGATTTCCCAACAGCGGCAATGATCAGCGGTCGTAAAGGGATTGAAGAAGCGTACCGTACCGGTCGTGGCAAAATCTACATGCGTGCCCGTGCGATTATTGAAACTGAAGATAATGGCAAAGAAACCATCATTGTTAATGAGATCCCGTATCAAGTTAATAAAGCACGCCTGATTGAAAAAATCGCAGATTTAGTTAAAGAAAAGCGTATAGAAGGTATCTCTGCATTACGTGATGAGTCTGATAAAGACGGCATGCGCATCGTGGTTGAAGTTAAACGCAATGAATCAGCAGAAGTATTACTTAATCATTTATATACCCAAACACAGTTACAAACGGTGTTCGGTATTAATATGGTTGCGTTAGATAATAACCAGCCAAAAGTCTTTAACCTAAAAGACATGCTTGAATGCTTTATCTTGCATCGCCGTGAAGTGGTAACTCGACGTACAGTTTATGAATTGAGAAAAGCCCGTGATCGTGCGCATTTGTTAGAAGGTTTAGCCATTGCGTTAGCCAATATTGATTCGGTTATCGAGTTGATTAAAGCGTCAAATAGTCCTGCTGAAGCGAAATTAAAGTTAACCGCCTCAGGTTGGGCACTAGGCGATGTATCGCAAATGCTGGAGCGTGCAGGTGATGATGCCGCGCGTCCTGATTGGTTAGAGCCTGAGTATGGTATTCGCGATGGCTTATATTATTTGACTGAACAACAAGCACAAGCAATCCTTGATTTGCGTTTACACAAATTAACCGGTCTAGAGCATGATAAAATTCTTGCTGAATACAAAGAGTTATTAGATGTTATTGCTGAATTACTTAAGATCCTTGGTAGTTCAGAACGTTTGATGGAAGTGATTCGTGAAGAATTAGAAGCCGTTCAAGCTGAATTTGGTGATGAACGTCGCACAGAAATCACTGCTGCATCACATGACATTGATATTGAAGATTTAATTGAACGTGAAGATGTTGTTGTAACATTATCGCGTGAAGGCTATGTGAAGTATCAAAAATTATCTGACTATGAAGCCCAACGCCGAGGCGGTAAAGGCAAGTCAGCGACGAAAATGAAAAATGAAGATTTTATTGAAAAACTCCTCGTCGCCAACACCCATGATCACATATTGTGCTTCTCTACTCGTGGACGTTTATATTGGTTAAAAGTGTATCAATTACCACTAGCAAGTCGTAACGCCCGTGGCCGTCCAATCCTAAACATCTTACCGCTTGAAGAGGGTGAGCGTATTACTGCGATATTACCTATTCAAGAGTTTGTTGAAGGTAAATATGTATTTATGGCGACAACCAATGGTACAGTGAAGAAAACTGAATTAACTCAGTATTCTCGTCCACGTGCTAACGGTATCATTGCGGTCAACTTAACTGACGGCAATGAACTTATCGGTGTTGATTTAACCGATGGTGATAGCGAAATTATGTTGTTCTCTGACGCAGGTAAAGTTGTGCGTTTCCACGAAGAGCAAGTTCGTCCTATGGGCCGAACGGCAACAGGTGTTCGTGGTATTCGCTTAGAAGAAGAACAACGTGTTGTTTCATTAATTGTTCCGCGTGGTGATGGTGCTGTACTGACCGCCACTGAAAATGGCTATGGTAAACGTACCGGGATTACAGAATATCCTGCTAAGTCTCGTGCTACCAAAGGTGTGGTATCAATCAAAGTATCAGAACGAAATGGTAGAGTGGTTGGTGCGGTTCAGGTTAACGAAGAAGATGAAATTATGTTGATCAGTGACCAAGGTACATTAGTACGCACGCGCGCTGCTGAAGTATCGACAGTCGGTCGTAATACGCAAGGTGTGACTTTGATCCGAACAGGAGCTGATGAACATGTTGTGGGTTTACAGCGTATAGATGAAATCGAAGAGCTAGTCATTCTCGATGAAGATAGCGCTGAAGAAGCAGGTGCCGAAGCAGTGACTGCAGATGCGGCTACGCCAAGTGCCACAGAAAGTGACGCTGAATCTAATGACGATAGTGATGCTGACGAGTAAGCATTACTAATTTATGTTAGGTTTTGAAGCGATGTTAGGTAATGGCCTGCATCGCTTTTTTATTTTTAATTTATGTAATCGAATGTAGGAAAAATCGTGCAACATTTTAATTTTAGTGCCGGCCCGGCGATGTTACCCGCTGATGTGATGCAACAAGCACAAGCAGAATTTTTTAATTGGCAAAATCTAGGTTCTTCAGTGATGGAAATTAGTCACCGAAGTAAACCGTTTATCGAAGTCGCAGCCCAAGCTGAACAAGATTTACGTGATTTGTTAGCCATTCCCGATAATTACAGAGTATTATTTTTGCAAGGTGGTGGCCGTGGTCAATTTGCCAGCGTACCTTTAAATATTGCGCAACCCACTGATTTATCATTACATTTACAATCTGGTTCTTGGTCTAAGGGCGCAGTTGAAGAAGCGGCCAAGTACACCCGTACTCATGTTGTGACCCAAGATGCCGTGAATGCAGCAGGTCAGCGTTATGTACCAGACCAAACGCAATGGACACTCACCGACGAGCAACGCCAACAGGCTGCGTATTTACACTATTGCCCAAATGAAACCGTAGATGGTATAGCAATTTTTGAGCCCCCTAAATGTGATAAAATTCCCGTTGTCGCAGATATGTCTTCGACTATATTATCGGGGCCGTTAAATGTGAGTGATTATGGCGTGATTTACGCCAGTGCCCAAAAAAATATTGGTCCATCGGGTCTGGCTGTCGTCATCGTGCGAGATGATCTATTAAATCAAGCGCAATCAATTACGCCAAGCTTTTTAAATTATACGCTGGCGGCAAATAACGATAGTATGTACAACACGCCTCCGACGTACTCTTGGTACTTATCAGGGTTGGTGTTTAAGTGGCTTAAAGCTCAAGGCGGCTTAAGTGCTATTTCTCAGCGTAATGAAGCTAAAGCCGCATTGTTGTATCAAACGGTAGATAACAATGACTTTTATCATAACAACGTCGCGTTAG
>Ga0209136_1002625_pt1 | contig 10763 bp, 9 predicted proteins | sample SaaInl0LU_22_DNA_FD_184640 | JGI IMG/M metagenome (GOLD analysis project Ga0209136, IMG submission 184640) | Marine microbial communities from expanding oxygen minimum zones in the Saanich Inlet - ESP_90LU_22_DNA (SPAdes) (version 2) | ecosystem: Environmental > Aquatic > Marine > Intertidal zone... | reverse complement strand
AGGTAAAGACGCGTTTTCAGGATTATACTGAGAATATAAATACCAACCTTTGTAAAGTTTAGCATTAAAAACAATATCATATTCAGTATCTGAAATTTTGTTGATAGAAGCCTCAATTTTTATGGGGTCACTTTCTGTTTGTGCCTTTGTAAAAAAAGCAATCAAAAAGATAAAAACAGTGATGAATTTCTTCATTATAATGTTGTGATTTTTAAATGTTTTTTGGTTGATTGTGTCGCAGAAAATCTGCGATCTTGCCTGTAACCAATCACCCAAATAATAGCATTATTAGCATTGCAAAGTAACCAAGTATTTTCTTTATCTAAAAGTGAAATTTTTTCATCTTTAAAATATTTACTAAGCTTCTTTTTTCCTGCCATGCCTTGAGGATAAAGATAGTCTCCATTTTGTTTTTTCCTTAAAGAAAGAGGGTAATTTAACAAATCTTTATCAACGTAAATAGTTTGTTTATGCTGTTCATTTAGCTCTGAAACTTGGCTAAAAGTTAACGGAATAGGATGTTTAATTTCCGATAAATTTTCAGAAATAAGTAGTTCTTCAGTCACCTCATTATTTTTTAATTTAGATAAGATTAAATGTGTTCTATCTTTTAATAAACGATGTGTTTTAGAATATAATTGTTTACCTGATTGCGCTTCTAATAACTGATAAACATCATTCCATTCTGGAAAATTATAATCTTTTAATAATTGGAATAAATATGCTTTAGGATTGGATAATTTCTTAATCTGTTCAATATTTATTTGCAGTTTATCATTTTCACTAGAAATTGTTTTTTGAGATACGTCCTCAATTCTGTCAGCAATTATAGTTTGTGCTTCTTTTAAATTTTCTATGGACTCTGAAAATGTTTCTAATAAACTAGGGTTAATTTCTTTAAGGACAGGTAACACTTTATGTCTTATTTTATTACGAACGTATTTAGTAGACGCATTACTAACATCTTCTCTCCAATCAATATTATTTTCTTTAGCGTAATTTAGAATTTCAGCTCTACTAAAAGGTAATAATGTACGAACAATATTGCCATTAATAGCAGGTATTCCTGTAAAGCCATCTATACCAGAACCTCTTGTTAGGTTTATTAAAAAGGTTTCTAGATTATCATCTGCATGATGTGCAGTTAATACAAAATCAAAATCGTGTTTTTTTACTAACTCTTTAAACCAATTGTATCTTAATTCTCTAGCTATAATTTGAGTAGAAGTTTTACGTTGTTTAGCAGTTTTTTTTGTATCAAAAGTAAACGTAAAAATCTGATTATGTGTTTTTTGTGATAAATTAACCACAAATTCTTCATCTAAATCACTTTCTTTTTCTCTTAGTTTAAAATTGCAATGTGCTAATGCAATAGTAGCACTATTTAGTTGATTAAAAAGATGAGTTAATACCACAGAATCCAACCCTCCAGAAATAGCAATCAATAGTTTTTTACCCTTTAAAAAAGGAAAATTTATGTTGATATGTTCTTTGAATTTTTGAAGCATTTAAATTTTAAATGTAATGAAATTAAAGTTGAGAATTTAACCAGTCTACAACATCTTGTAGCATCTCTTCTTGGCATAAATCGTTATGTAATTCATGATAACCACCTTCATATAATTTTAGTTTTGCATGTTTGCTGTTTTTGACAAACGCTTCTGTGCCTCTATAGTCTATAATTCTGTCTTTTGTACCATGAACTAGTAACATTGGTATCGTAAGTTTATGTGCATTTTCTATAGCCCAATCTCCAGTTTCAATAAATTTTATAGAATAATTTGGACTTATTTTAGAATGTACTAAAGGATCTTGAATATAGCTTTTTACTTTTTCTTCATCTCTAGAAATAGCATTTACATCAAGCTCATTTCCCATAGTTAAAGAGGGTACAATATTCTGTAGCAATTTACCTACAAATAGTTTTACAGCTGGTGGATCAAAAGCCAATTTTAAAAATGGGCTAGTTGCAACTGATCCTTTTAAATCATGGGTTTTTCTAAGTACATAATTTACTATAGTATTACCACCCATAGAATGCCCATACAAGAAAATAGGTTTGTTTGGAAAAATACTTTTTGCCTTTTCAATTACTTTTGCTACACTTTCTAAAACAGCTTCAAAACTAGGGTTATGACCTCTTTTACCACCAGTTTTTCCATGACCAAAATGATCAAAAGCAACAACTGCAAAACCATTATCTGTTAATTTTTGAGCAACATGTTTATACCTATTAGAATGTTCACCCATTCCATGAGATAAAACAACTACAGCTTTTGTTGTATTACCTTGCCAATATTGGCCATAAAAAATAGTATCATAAAAAGTAAAATTGAATGCTGTGTTGATCATTATTTTGATTTTTTTAACCAAACCCGAATTTCTTTTTTTATTGATTGTTCAGGTTTTGGTAAAGGAATTGTTTTTCCAAATTGTTTACTTCTGTTAAATTTACTAAAATTAATTTTTAGCTGTTTCCAATCTTCAGGATACATTCTAAGAAATCCGCTAAACATATTAATTTCATTAGGTTTTTCTTTTATTGATGCAAAAATAGTTTCAAACTTTTCTTCTTTATTTTGTATCATACTTCATTAGAATTTAACAATACATAACGCATTGCTTTTGCTTTTAGTAAACATTCTTCATATTCTCTTTCTGCACTAGATTTTGCAGTAATTGCACTTCCCACAGAATAAGAAATGTACTTCTTTTCTTCATTATAAAGGATGCTTCTTATCACCACATTAAAATCAAAATCACCTTTTGGTGTAAAGTAGCCAACTGTGCCAGAATACAATCCACGCTTTGTTTCTTCTAAATTTTCGATAATTTTCATTGCAGATACTTTAGGAGCTCCTGTCATACTCCCCATAGGAAAAGTATCTTTTATCACATCTATTGCATGAACATTTTCCTTTAGTTCAGAAACCACAGTAGATATCATTTGATGTACTTGCTTAAAGCTATATATTTTACACAGCTCTTCAACTTTTACAGAACCTTTTTTAGCAGACTTAGATAAATCATTTCGTACCAAATCTACAATCATCACATTTTCTGAACGTTCTTTAATGTCTTTTGATAAATCTAAGGCAATTTTCTGATCATCAATTACACTTTGTAAACGTTTTGCAGTACCTTTTATAGGTTGTGAAATTATTTTACTACCCTTTTTTTTAATATATCTTTCTGGTGATGCTGAAAGTAAATACTGATGTTCCATTTTTAGAAATACTGCAAAAGGAGGTTCTGAAATGGCGTTTAAATCATTATAAACTTTGAGTGGATTTATGGTTGCATTTTCTGCATAAAACTCTTGGCAAAAATTTGCTTCATAAATATCTCCTCTTTTAATATGATCTAATACTTTCTGAATTTTACTGAAATATTCTTCTTTATGAATTCTGAGTTTTATTTTAATTTCATTTTTAGAATTTTCAATTCCTAAATTTTCAGATTTTTTGATTGCTTCAAAATCACTTTCTATTTCATCATCAACCATTTTTAGATAATGGAATTCTATTACATTTCCTTTTATGAAAAACAATTTTTGTGGCTGAAAGAAATACAAATCGGCGAAGTGTAATCCATCAATATTTTTTGAAGAAAGTTGTTCCACATCATTTTTAACATCATAAGAAATGTAACCAAAAATGTAGTCTTTTGTAGTGCTTTGATACTCTTTAAGTTTATCAAAAGCATTAGAATAATCTGTTATAATAGAAGTGAACTCTTCTGCAGCTAAAGCACAATCAAAACTAGAATATTGTTGTTGGTATTTATTAGAATCTAACCAAATTGCTGTATCAAATTGTTGTGCCCATAGTAACAGGTTCTCTTTAAAATAAGTAACATCATCAACTGTAAAAGACTTTGTGGTTCTTAACATATTCGCTACAAAAATAGTTGAAAGTTTTGGAAACAAAAAAACCCCACCAAAGAGTGAGGTCTTTCAGTATTATTTAAATTTTATGCATTTAAAGCCTGACCATCCCAGGCTGCTTTTGCTGCTTCTTTTACCGCTTCTGAGTATGTTGGATGACCATGACAAATACGTGCTAAATCTTCTGCAGAAGCTCTGTACTCCATAGCAACAGCGGCTTCCATAATTAAGTCTGCAACTCTTGCACCAACCATATGAACTCCTAAAATTTCATCTGTTTTTTTATCTGCTAATATTTTTACAAAACCATCTAAATCTCCACTAGCTCTAGATCTACCTAATGCTCTCATAGAAAATTTACCAGATTTATATTCAATTTTTGCATCTTTTAATTCTTGTTCAGTTTTACCAACTGCAGCAACTTCTGGCCAAGTGTAAACAATGCCTGGAATTAAATTATAATTGATATGTGGTTTTTCGCCAGCGATATATTCTGCAACAACAACACCCTCTTCTTCTGCTTTATGAGCTAACATTGCACCTTTAACTACATCACCAATAGCATAAATGTTAGATACATTGGTTTGTAAATGATTGTTTACATCTACTTGTCCTCTTTCATTAACTTTTACACCAGCTTTATCTAATCCTAAACCTTTTGTGTATGCTTTTCTACCAACAGCAACTAAACAATAATCTCCAGTAAAGGTTACTTCTTCACCTTTTTTGTTATTTGCTTTTACAATAATTTCATCTCCATTTCTTTCAACAGAAGTTACACCTGTGCTTACGTTAAATTTCATACCCTGTTTCTTTAAAACTTTTTGTAGTTCTTTAGAAACATCAGCATCCATAGTTGGTGTAATTTTTGGAGCATATTCTATAACAGTAACATATGCACCTAAACGTGCATAAACAGAACCTAACTCTAAACCTATAACTCCACCACCAATGACTAATAAATGTTTTGGTACTTCTTTAAGTTTTAAAGCTTCTGTAGAGGTAATAATTCTATCCTTATCTATGTTGATAAAAGGCAACGTAGCTGGCTTTGAACCAGTAGCTATAATGATAGCTGTACCTTCTATAACTTCTGTTGAACCATCATTCTTAGAAATCTTAATGTGAGTAGCATCTTCAAAAGACCCTAAACCTTCATAAACATCAATATTGTTTTTGTCCATTAAATATGTAATTCCACCAGTAGTTGTTTCTACAACTTTGGCTTTACGATCTATCATTTTTGAGAAATCGAAACTTGGTTTTTCAACCGAAATTCCGTGTTCTTCAAAATGATGAACTGCATCATAAAAATGATGTGAAGAATCTAATAATGCTTTAGAAGGAATACAACCTACGTTTAAACAAGTACCTCCTAATGTGCTATATTTTTCTATGATAGCTACCTTTTTACCTAATTGAGATGCTCTAATTGCAGAAATGTATCCTCCAGGTCCAGAACCAATAACTATAATGTCGTATTTCATAATATCTTATAATGGTAATTTATGTTACAAAAATACTAATATTTTTAGAGAATACATTCAATTTATGTAGATTTACAGTTCTTAAATTATAAAGTTCCATCTAATGAAAATACTAAAAAAAGTAGGTCTAGTTTTACTATTAATATTGATAATTGCGCAATTTTTTGACCCAAAAAAGAATGATGGAAATTTAGCTTCTCTAGATGCTTTTATTGCAGAGACAAAGCCACCAGAAGATGTTTTACAAATTTTAAAAACTACTTGTTTTGATTGCCACTCTTCAAAAACCACTTATCCTTGGTATAATAATATTACACCAGTTAATTATTGGTTAGAAGAGCATATAGAAGATGGTAAAAAACATTTAGATTTTTCGAATTGGAGTTCTTATTCATTAAAGAGAAAAGAACACAAAATGGATGAGTTGTATGAAGAGGTGGAAGAAAGAGAAATGCCTTTAAACTCTTATACTTGGACACATGCAGAAGCCAACTTGACTCAAGAACAGATTGATGCTGTAGTAACTTGGGGTAAAAAAGTTCAGACAGATTATAAGCAACAAATGGTTAGTAAATAATTGGTTAAAGAAACAATTTTAATTATTGGTGCTGTTTGGGTAGAGCCCAATTCTTCTGCAGCTGGCAGTAGAATGATGCAACTTATTGAATTATTTTTAAAAGAAAATTATAACGTAGTTTTTGCATCTGCTTCTCAAAAAAATGAGAATGCTTTAAATTTATCAACCCTACAAATTGAAGAGGTATCAATTGAACTGAATAATACTTCTTTTGATCTTTTTGTTAAAGGTTTACAACCATCAGTTGTCATGTTCGATCGTTTTATGACAGAGGAACAATTTGGTTGGAGAGTTGCTGAAAATTTCCCAAATGCCTTACGAATTTTAGATACAGAAGATTTACATTTCTTAAGAAAAGTTCGTCATCAACAATTAAAAAAAACAGAAGTTTTTACAAACGAAGCTTTATTAAAATCTGATGATACCAAAAGAGAAATTGCTTCTATTTTAAGATGCGATTTGTCTTTAATCATATCAATTTATGAAATGAATTTACTAAAATCTGTTTTTAAAGTTGATGAAAAGTTACTGTATTATTTGCCATTTTTATTTGATAAGATTGATGAAGGTCAATCAAAAAAATGGAAAACTTTTGAAGAAAGAAAGCATTTTGTTTTTATAGGTAACTTTTTTCATAAGCCAAATGTAGACGCAGTTGTCATGCTAAAAAAAGAGATTTGGCCAACGATTAGAAAAGCAATTCCTGAAGCTGAAATACATATTTATGGAGCTTATGTAAATCAGCAAATACAGCAATTACACAATAAAAAAGAAGGTTTTATTATTAAAGGTTTTGCAGAAAACTCAAAAGAAGTTGTTGAAAGCGGAAAAGTAGTTTTAGCTCCTTTACGTTTTGGAGCAGGTATAAAAGGCAAATTAACTGAAGCCATGCTTTGTGGAACTCCAAGTGTTACAACTGCTATAGGTTCAGAAGGTATGCATAAGAATCTATTTTGGAATGGTTTTATAAATGATGATTTTGATCAATTCTCGAAAGCAGCAATTGAGTTGTATTCTAATAAAAGCTTATGGATATCATCTCAAAGGAAGGGTATTACAATCATCAATCAAATTTATGATAAAGAGAAATTAGAATCTCCTTTTATTAGTAAAATGAAAGAAATTAAACAGAGTTTAGACGAACATCGAACTCAAAATTTTTTAGGAAGTTTGTTGCAACATCAAACACTACAGGCCACAAAATTTATGAGTAAATGGATTGAAGCTAAAAATAAATAAGCTTAATTATTCTTTTCCATAATCAGGTATATAATCTAAAGGTAAAGAGTTTGCAAATTTTTCATAAGACCAATATCCTTCATAATAAGCAGATAAAGGTTCTTTTAAGATTCCTCTTTTATCTATAATAACATTCTTTTTTACTGAAATAAAACTCGATGTTTGTGCTAAAGGTTTGGTTCGTTTGCTAAAAAGTGTTCTTCTTAAAAAGCGAAGCTCTTCTTTCTCTTTAGAATATACGATGCTTAAATTATTCTCAAAAATTAAGTAATATTGATTGTTCTTAATGCTAATAATATCCTCTTTTTTTAATTGAGACTTGTACAAATAATCTTCATATTTTGGCAATCTACTTTTTCTTACTGTAACATAAGCAGAGTCAATTGCATTTTTGGGGTTCTCTAAATCTCTTTTAATATTTATATTGTTAATTCTGTTAAAACGAATAATTGCTCTTGCTTTTTCTATGGTTCCATCAGAAGGTCTTTTGGTGTTTAATACTCTTTTAAATTGATTAACAATATAACCTTCCTCTTTAAAAGTATTATTTATTAAAGATTTTAAAAAATGAACAACAGAACCTTTATAAGCAATTTCTCTATTTGCTTTCCAACGCTTTTTCTTACGTTTTCCACCTTTTAAATTTTCATATCTAGAGTATCCTAAATAGGAAACATAATTATTAATTTTTGTAAAGTCTTCCAGCTCATAAGTAATTAAATAACCTAATCCTTTATTTTTAATTTTTAATGGTTTTCTGGTAAAAGCAGTAAATTTATTTTGTTGATAATCAAACTCAAAATGTAGCACTTCAGGATTCAGTATTTCACATTCTTGAGCCAAATTTGTAAGTCCAATAAACTCTTGTTTAAAAGAAGCTAAATTGTGTTTCCAGGTTTCATCATAAACCGTTTTTTTGATAATAATCTCATTCAATACATTCTCATCTTCAACCAAATTAAAACGAAGAGGTCTTTGATAGTTTGAAGTATTTAAATTATAGTTGATTTTTTAAACCCTAAAAAAGATACTATAAGTTCGTATTCGCCTTCAGTAACAGTTAAGGTAAATTCGCCAGCACTATTTGTGGTAGTTCCTAACATTGTATTGTTTAAATAAATAGCTACTTTTTCTAAAGGAAGATTAGAATCAAATACGCTACCTTTTATAGTTATTTGCGCAGTTAAAAAACTAGGGAATAATAGTATGTAAAAAAGAAAAAACCGATTTTTCATAGCCTAAAAATAAACAATGAAAAACCGATTTTATAAAACGAAATGTTAATATGTAATCGTTTACAGCAAACCAGCTCTTTTTAGTAAAGCATCTGGTTTTGGTTCTTGCCCTCTAAAGCTTTTATACAATTCCATTGGTTTTACAGTACCACCTTTAGAAAGTACATTTTCTTTAAATTTTGTAGCTACTTCTTTATTAAAAATTCCTTCTTCTAAGAAATATTCAAAAGCATCAGCGTCTAAAACCTCAGCCCATTTGTAAGAGTAGTATCCAGCAGAATATCCTCCCTGAAAAATATGAGAAAAAGCAGTACTCATACAATTTTCAGCAACATCAGGATATAATCTAGTTTCAGAAAAAGCATCAATTTCAAAATCTTTTACAGAGGTAATTTCTGATGGATTTTCAGAGTGCCATTTCATATCTAAAAGTCCGAAACTTAACTGACGTAAAGTTTGCATTCCTTCATGAAAACTTGCAGATTCTTTAATCTTTTCTACATATTTCATTGGGATAACTTCACCAGTTTCATAATGCTTTGCAAACAACTCTAAAGCCTCTTTTTCATAACACCAATTTTCTAAAACCTGACTTGGTAACTCCACAAAATCCCAAGAAACAGAAGTGCCTGATAAACTGTTGTAAGTTGTGTTTGCTAGCATTCCATGTAGCGCATGTCCAAATTCGTGAAACAAAGTGGTAACCTCATTAAACGTTAGTAAAGATGGTTTTGTAGCTGTTGGTTTTGTAAAATTACACACAATAGAAACGTGAGGTCTTTCATTAACTCCGTTTTTAATTTGTTGCGATTTGTAACTTGTCATCCAAGCACCATTTCTTTTTCCTTTTCTAGGGTGATAATCAGCATAAAAAACAGAAATAAAGTTGCCTTTAATATCTGTTACATGATATGTTTTTACATCTGGATGATATTTTTCGATTGTAGTAACTTCCTCAAAATTTAAATCATACAAACGATATGCAATTTCGAAAACACCATCAATTACATTTTCTAATTTAAAATAAGGTTTTAAAATCTCTTGATCTAAATCGAATAATTCTTTCTTTAATTTTTCTGAATAATAAGCTCCATCCCATTTTTGAAGTTGATCTATGCCATCTAATTTTTTAGCATAATTTTCTAAATTTTCAAATTCTTTTTTAGCAGCAGGTTTTGCTTTTGCTAATAAGTTGTTCGAAAACTCGATGACTTTCTCTGGAGTTTCTGCCATTCTTTCTTCTAACACAAAATGAGCATGTGTTTTGTAACGTAGTAAATTTGCTCTTTGCTGACGTAAGTTTACAATCTCTAAAACAATTTTTTCGTTATTGAATTCATTGTCTTGAAATGCTTTTTTACCAGCTGCAATTGCCATTTTTTTACGCAATTCTCTATTATCTGCATAAGTTAAAAACGGAATATAACTTGGGTATTGTAAAGTGAAAATATACCCATTTTCATCTTGTTCTTTTGCTAATTGACTAGCAGCTTCTTTCACAGAATCTGGTAAGCCCGAAACCTCTTCTTCTTTGGTTAAATGCATTTCGAAAGCATTGGTTTCTGCTAGAACATTTTCACCAAATTGTAAAGATAATTTAGATAGCTTCGCATCTATTTCTCTTAGTTTTGATTTTTTTTCATCGTCTAAATTAGCACCATTTCTGGCAAAACCTTTGTATTGTTTTTCTAACAACATTTGTTGCTCAGGTGTTAAATCTAAATTTTCTTTATTATCAAAAACAGCTTTTACTCTGCCAAATAATGCCTCATTTAAGGTTATATCATTTCTAAATTCACTTAACCAAGGAGATACTTCTTGAGCAATTTTTTGAATTGCATCATTTGTTTCAGCAGAATTCAAATTGAAGAAAATAGAAGTTATTCTATTCAGTTTTTCTCCTGTAAAATCTAAAGCTACAGTAGTATTTTCAAAAGTAGATGCAGCTGTATTATTTACAATTGAATCAATTTCTGCTTTTGCTATTTCTATACCTTTTTTAATAGCTGGTTTGTAATCTTCAGAAGAAATTTTTTTAAACGGAGCTGTATTAAAATCTTGTAAAAGTGGATTCATATTTTTATAACTTATAAGCCCTTCAAATACGAATACTTGAAGGGCTTCTTAAAATTTGTACTCTTTTATTTTTTTACTCTTTCAGAAGCTTTTTCAACCTTAAGTTTTAAACCTTCTTTGTATGCAATAATTTTATCTAAAACACATTTGTCTGAAGCTCCAATAATTTGAGCGGCTAAAATACCTGCGTTTTTTGCGCCATCTAAAGCAACTGTAGCAACAGGTACACCTCCAGGCATTTGTAAGATTGATAAAACAGAATC
>Ga0209136_1002624_pt1 | contig 10764 bp, 8 predicted proteins | sample SaaInl0LU_22_DNA_FD_184640 | JGI IMG/M metagenome (GOLD analysis project Ga0209136, IMG submission 184640) | Marine microbial communities from expanding oxygen minimum zones in the Saanich Inlet - ESP_90LU_22_DNA (SPAdes) (version 2) | ecosystem: Environmental > Aquatic > Marine > Intertidal zone... | reverse complement strand
GAATAAATGACCATATCGCCCCTCGCCCCAGCCAGTTTTCCCGTTGTTCCGATGATCTCGGGCGTCCGCTTTGCGACTGTCGAAGCTGGCGTGCGCTATTCAGGCCGCAAAGATGTGATGCTTGCACATCTTCAAGCCGGCACATCAATCGCAGGGGTTTTCACAACGTCCGCAACCCGCGCTGCACCGGTGTTGGACTGTCAGGCTAAACTTGGTGGCGACCCCTCAGGCGAGGCAGCAATTATCGTAAACTCCGGCAACGCTAATGCGTTTACAGGATCGGGCGGCGCAGAGGCGGTGACGAATATCTGCACATCAGTCGCCGATACACTCGGGATTGCCCCTCAAAGGGTGTTCTCATCGTCAACTGGCGTGATCGGTGAAGCCCTGCCATTTGAGAAGATTACAGCCAAGCTTTCTGAGCTGAAAGAAGGTCTCTCACCGGGCAAGCTGAAGGGTGCCGCCGAAGCGATAATGACGACGGACACGTTCCCCAAAGCGGCAGGCGCACAGATTGATATTGACGGGAAAACAGTATCGATCACCGGCATCGCCAAAGGGTCCGGCATGATTGCGCCCGATATGGCCACAATGCTGGTTTATATCTTCACCGATGCAAAGATCGCACAGCCAGACCTACAACAAATGGTGTCCGCAATTAACGACAGGACCTTCAACTGCATCACTGTAGACAGCGACACATCTACTTCCGACACACTCATAATGGCCGCGACGGGCGCATCGAACGTTGACGTGACGGGTGACGCCGACTTTGCACAGGCACTTGAGACATTAATGCGGGACCTCGCTCATCAAGTCGTACGTGACGGCGAAGGCGCAACCAAATTTGTGACAGTGAACGTGACCGGTGCTGAAAGTGAACCTGATGCAAAGCGTTGTGCGCTCTCAATCGCGAATTCACCCCTCGTCAAAACGGCGATCGCGGGTGAAGATCCGAACTGGGGCCGTATTGTTGCAGCTGTGGGTAAATCCGGTGCAAAGGCGGACCGGGACACCCTTTCAATCAGCTTTGGTGACATCCGTGTGGCCGAGAATGGTTGGGTCAGCCCAAGCTACGCGGAAGAACAAGGTGCAGCAGTGATGAAACATCAAGACATTGCAATCAACGTAGACCTCGGCGTGGGAACATCCGATGCAACTGTGTGGACATGTGATTTGACCCACGGCTACATCACAATCAATGCAGATTACCGCTCATGAAAACGGTTCTTGTGTCCGCTGTAGCCTTGATTGACGTTGATGGTCGCGTTTTACTTGGCCAGCGCCCAGAAGGCAAATCTATGGCAGGTCTATGGGAGTTTCCGGGCGGAAAAGTCGAAACCGGCGAAACACCAGAGGCGGCTTTGGTGCGTGAGTTAAACGAAGAGCTTGGCATCGATACATGGGAGAGCTGCCTTGCCCCACTTACCTTCGCGTCGCACTCCTACGAAAAATTCCACCTTTTGATGCCGCTGTTTGCTTGCCGAAAATGGAATGGCACACCCCAGTCACGCGAAAACCAAGCCCTAAAATGGGTGAAAGCGAACGAACTAACCAATTATCCAATGCCTGCCGCAGATATTCCGCTCATCCCCATTTTGCGTGATTGGCTTTAGTTTCGTACTTTCGACACCGATCTTCGGCCTCAAGATAGCAAGATTTCTTGGTTACCATTTGGTTAAGGTACTTGAGTTGGTCGTATGTGGAACCCGAAAATGCTTAGAACAATTCAGATTGGAAGTGGCGTGTCCGTACAAGGGATCCTGATTAAGGCTCTTGAAAACGGCAAGCTACTCATCAGAGTTGGTGACAAAACCTTTGAGGGTTTTCCGGTTTAATCAGTATGCGCTGAACCCAACAAACCGCTGAAATGAAGAAAGGGCGCCAATAGGGCGCCCTCTATAATTTCAAATTACCGGTCGGAACCGAGGCTACTTCCAATCAAGAAAGCGTGCGCTCAACTTCTTCGCGCTCAAAGATTTCGATCACATCGTTGGCACGAATGTCGTCATAGTTCTCAAACGCCATACCACATTCTTGACCTGATTGAACTTCGGGCACCTCGTCCTTGAAGCGCTTCAATGTCTTCAATGTGCCTTCATGGATCACCACGTTGTCACGCAGCAAACGTACGCCAGCAGAACGACGGGCAACGCCCTCAGTAACCAGACAACCGGCCACTTTACCCACATTAGACACCTTGAAGACGTCCTTGATGTTCGCATAGCCAATGAAGTTCTCTTTGATTTCCGCAGAGAGCAGGCCACTTGCGGCTGCTTTGACGTCATCTACCAGATCATAGATGACCGAGTAATAACGGATCTCAACACCCTTTTGGTTCGCCACGTTACGTGCGGTAGCATTTGCACGGACGTTAAAACCAAATACAGGCGCGCCAGACGCTTCGGCAAGGCCGATATCAGATTCAGTGATCGCACCAACACCAGAGTGAAGCACACGAACACGGACTTCTTCGTTGCCGATTTTGTCCATCGCTTGGCTGATCGCTTCGGCAGAACCCTGAACGTCAGCTTTTACAACGATTGGCAGCTCAGTCATGGACTCGTCTGCTTTGGCATTTGCCATCAACTGCTCAAGCGTCGTTGCAGCACCAGCGGCCGCACGTTTGTCTTTCGCCGCCTGAGCACGATATTCCGCGATTTCACGGGCCTGCGCTTCGGTTTCAGTCACGTTAAGCACGTCACCAGCTTCGGGTGTGCCGTTAAGACCCAGAACCTCAACAGGAACTGATGGGCCTGCTTCTTTAACCCGCTCACCTTGGTCGTTAACCAACGCCCGGACTTTACCCCATTGCTCGCCGACAACAAAAATGTCGCCTTGCTTAAGGGTACCAGTCTCAACCAGAACCGTCGCAACCGGACCGCGACCAACATCAAGCTGTGCTTCGATCACAGCACCGCGCGCAGCACGGTTGGGGTTGGCTTTCAGCTCAAGAAGCTCAGACTGAAGGCTAATCGCCTCAAGCAACTGATCAAGGCCAGTGCCGTTGATGGCAGACACTTCAACATCTTGCACTTCACCCGACATTTTCTCGACGATCACTTCGTGCTGAAGCAAATCAGTCCGAACTTTGTCAGCGTTTGCAGCAGGGCGGTCGATCTTGTTGATCGCCACAATCATCGGAACATTGGCGGCTTTCGCGTGGTTAATCGCCTCGATCGTTTGCGGCATAACCGCGTCATCCGCAGCGACCACCAAGATAACGATATCTGTTACCTGCGCACCACGTGCACGCATTGACGTAAACGCCGCGTGACCGGGTGTGTCGAGGAAGGTCAATTGCTTTCCATTTTGCTCGACCTGATACGCACCGATGTGCTGTGTGATGCCACCGGCCTCACCCGCAACAACGCGCGCATTCCGGATTGCATCAAGCAACGAAGTTTTACCGTGGTCAACGTGTCCCATCACAGTAATGACCGGTGGACGTGCCTCAAGGTTTTCAGGCGCATCTTCGATCTCAGTGATGACATCTTCCACATCAGAATCGGAAACACGAACCACTTTGTGGCCAAATTCTTCGATGATGAGTTCGGCAGTATCCGCATCAATCGTCTGGGTTTGCGTCGCCATGATGCCGTTCGTCATCAAAGACTTCACAACATCTGCAACGCGCTCGGCCATACGGTTTGCGAGTTCAGATACCACGATAACTTCGGGGAGCTGTACGTCGCGTACAACCTTTTCGCGCTCAACTGCGCCGCCCATAGCTTTCTGGCGTTGGCGTTCTTGCTTACGCTTCATCGCCGCCATTGAACGCTGACGCCCACCTTCACCACCCGATAGGGCTTGGTTCAGGGTAAGCTTGCCGCTGCGGCGACCATCGTCATTACCGCGGTTTTTATTGCGTTTGTTGTCACGGTCGTTATCCGCTTCACGACGAGGAGCAGCAGTCAGCTTGCCGGGACCACGTGGCGCAGCCGGTGCAGCAGGTGCTTCAGCAGGCGCAGCCGCACGTTTCGCAGCTTCTTCAGCTTCGCGAACCTTGCGTGCATCCTCATCTTTTTTCGCTTTCAGCGCTTCTTCACGAGCACGCTCTTCGCGATCTTTGGCTTCTGCTTCTTCGCGGCGGCGTGCACGGCTTTCCGCGCGGGCCTTCTCTTCTGCTTCTCGCTTCGCAGCATCTTCGGCTTCGCGGGCTTTCGCCTGCTGCAAAGCCTTCATACGGCGTTCCATTTCCGCGTCGGAAATACCTGCCGGACGCTTCGATGGATCGCCCGCAACAAGACCTGCACCAGGTTTGGGCTGTGAGCCACCACCCGGCTTGGGCACCATTACGCGCTTGCGCTTAGTCTCCACCACGACGTTCTTCGTACGTCCGTGACTAAAGCTCTGCTTTACGTTACCAGGTCCGCCGCGGCGAACGCCCAATGTCTTTTTACCGTCGTCTTCACTCATCGAGTGCTTTTCCTTTCCGACGTGCCTTCACGCCGTTCCATTCACGTATCGCTTCCAGTTTGGCTGCGGTCTCAACGATACCATCGGTGAGCCCACCAGATGCGAGTGCGCCGTGTATCACACTTTCTCGCCCAAATGCCAAACCCAATTCATTTGCCGTCAAACAGCCGATAAATCGACCATAGTGTGGCGTACTCAACTTTGACTTGCCCCGCTCGGAACCATCGCTTGCTTGCAACAGAACCTCTGCATACTCCTTCACGAGCCAGTCCTTTACTTTCTCAAATCCGACAACCGCGTGGCCTGCTTTGCGAGAAAGCGCCATCAAGTTCCCAAAACGCGCAACCAACGCATGATCCACAACAGCGATCAGATCATCAGGCGCAACCACCTTTGCCTTGGCGGCTTTGCTGAACAAACCCTTCTTCTGGGCAAGCTCCAAAGCTTCTTTGGCCGCTGACACGTATATACCGCGTCCTGGCAATTTTTCCATCACATCAGGGTAAATGTGATTATCCGGCCCTACCACAAAACGGATCAAGCCGCCTTTTGGCTGCACGTCACCTGTCGCAATGCACTTACGTTCAGGGCCGTTAGCCCGGTCTTTATCAGCACCACCGCGCGTCATGTTCAAGGGTTCCCGAGGCCTGCGATCAGACCTCGGCCTCCATTTCAGCTGCGTCGCCTTCGCCCTCAACTTCATCAGTTTCAAGCTCGGTCGGATCAACCCAACCCAACATCACGCGTGCGGTCATGATCATATCTTGGGCTTCCTGCAAGCTCACGTCAAACGGCTCAAGCGTGCCGTCATCTTTTGAGCGCTCACCGTTCACAGTTGTCCAGCCGCCAGCAAGTTCCCAATCGGCGCAAGTTGCGAAATCCTCAAGAGTTTTAACGTCATCATTTGCAAGCGCTTCAACCATTTGTGGCGTCAGACCATCAAACGAGATCAAGCTATCTTCAGCACCCAAAGCGATTGCATTCTCAAGCGCCTTTTTGTTGGCCGCTTCGATGTTGTCACGTGCACGTGCCTGCAGCTCGGACGCGGTTGCTTCGTCCACACCGTCAATAACCAGAAGTTCATCAACTTCGACGTAGGCAACTTCTTCAAGTGATGTGAAGCCCTCAGAGACAAGCAATTGTGCGAAAAATTCGTCGACGTCCAGTGTTTCCATGAACAGCGCAGTGCGCTCAGCGAATTCCGCCTGACGACGCTCAGATTCCTGTGCTTCGGTCAGAATATCAATGTCCAGGTGTGTCAGTTGTGACGCAAGGCGGACGTTTTGACCACGGCGGCCAATTGCAAGTGAAAGCTGCTCATCCGGCACAACAACCTCGATACGTTCAGCTTCCTCGTCAAGCACCACTTTAGTCACCTCGGCGGGCTGAAGCGCGTTCACGAGGAACGTTGGCTGATCGTCGTTCCATGGGATGATGTCGATTTTCTCACCCTGAAGCTCGTTCACAACTGCTTGGACACGGCTACCACGCATACCGACACAGGCACCAACCGGGTCAATTGAGCCATCATATGAAATCACTGCAATCTTGGCACGCGAACCGGGATCACGGGCAACTGCCTTGATCTCAATGATGCCATCATAGATTTCAGGGACTTCCATTTTGAACAGCTCTGCCATGAACTCGGGCGCAGTACGGCTAAGGAAAATCTGCGGGCCGCGCTGTTCGCGACGAACGTCCTTGATGTAGCAACGGATGCGGTCGTTCGGGCGATAGCTTTCACGGCCAATCTTCTCATTACGGCGCAGAACGGCTTCGCCACTGCCCACGTCAACGATGACGTTGCCGTACTCTTCACGCTTAACAAGCGCGTTGATGATTGTACCTGCGCGGTCTTTGAATTCTTCGTACTGGCGATCACGCTCAGCTTCGCGAACCTTCTGCAAAATAACCTGCTTGGCGGATTGTGCGGCGATACGGCCCATTTCAACAGGGGGTACTTCTTCGATCAGCTGTTGGCCGACCTCAGGGTTTTCCATGTACTGCTTAGCTTGTTCAACTGTGAACTCAGCTTGATAGTTCTCAAGCTCTGCTTCCTCAACAACTGTGCGGACACGGGTGAATGTCGCACGGCCTGTCTTGCGGTCGATGCTGACACGAATGTCCATTTCGGCGCCGTAACGTGACTTTGCCGCACGCGCGAGGGATTCTTCCATGGCTTCGATGACGAGCGCAGGATCAATCATTTTCTCGCGGGCAACAGCCTCTGCAGTTTGCAAAAGCTCAAGCTGGTTCGCTGAGGTAATAGCCATTTATACGTTTCCTTCTTCTTCACCGTCGATGATGGTTTCAACCTCATCGAATTGTGTCTCATCAATGTGACCCGCGTCTTTACGGCCCTTTAGGACCTCGCGGATAAGATCGTCAGTCAAAATAAGTTTTGCATCAGACAGCCAGTCAAACTTTAGCCCGATCGTGCCTTCTTCAATGGTGATCAAAACCTCATCACCTTCAACGCCCGCAAGCTCACCCTTAAAGCGGCGGCGTCCGTCAATCAGTTCATCAGTTTCGATCCGGACCTCGTAGCCCTCCCAAAGCGCAAAATCTTTCAAACGCGTCAGTGGGCGGTCAATACCAGGACTGGAAACTTCAAGCGCGTAGGCATCCAGAATGGGATCCTCAACATCAAGGGTCGCGCTTACTTCGGTGCTGATCTTGGCGCAGTCATCCACCTCAATGGTGCCATCAGGCTTTTGCGCCATGATCTGCAACGTTGTTTGCTTACCGCTCATCAATCGCACGCGCACCAGCTCATACCCCAAGTCTTCGATGACAGGTGTAATGATCTCAGCAAGTCGGCGATCAATCGCTGCTTTTGCAATCAGGTCGTTCATTGGTTCGTATACTTTCATCGCCCTAACTGTGGGCACAAAAAAACGGGCGCACGGCCCGTTGTATCGCTTCGGTGGGTGTTAGGTTTGGACCCCAACACGCCGCTGTTGAGACGCGTATAGGCACAAAGGCACTAAACTGCAAGTGAAATGGTATAGTGACTGATTTAGCGATACCCCAAACAAAAACGCCCCACCAAACGGCGGGGCGCAATTGTTAGTTTAGGGATGCGTGCGTTACGCGAACCACCAACGCTCGACCAGACGCGAGCTATCCATCTGGAAGACGTTACCAATGGTGCCAGAGTTGGTCAGTTTAGTGCTGTGCGCATCGACGTAGTTTGCATACATCGGGATAACAGTCGCACCATCAACAGACATGATCTGCTGCATTTCGCCGTACATATCGCGACGCTTATCGCTATCAAGCTCTGCACGCGCCGTCAGGAGCAGCTCTTGGAAGCGGCTGTTGTCCCACTTGCTATCCCACCAAGGCACACCAGCTTCGTATGCAGTTGAAAACATCCAGTCCTCAGTTGAGCGACCGGACCAGTAGCAGGCACACCATGCCTTTTTCATCCAGACGTTTGACCAATATCCATCATCAGGCTCTTGGATCACATCAATGTTGATACCCGCCGCTTTAGCAGAAGCTTGATACAGCTGAGCCGCATCAACCGCGCCGGCAAATGCTGCGTTTGCGGCAGAAAGCTGAACAGTCAAACCATCAAGGCCGGCCTCTTTAATAAGGCTTTTCGCTTTGTCTGGATCGTATGCGTTTTGCGCGATGTCATCGTTAAAGTATTGGTTGGCAGGCCCAATCGGGTGGTCATTTGCAACACGGCCGTGGCCAAGCAAAATCTTATCGACCATCTCTTGACGGTTGATCGAATGCTTAAGCGCCTGACGGACCTTCACGTTATCGAAGGGTGACAGGTTGGCCAGCATTGGGAACGTATAGTGCTGGTTGCCAGTTACCTCAAAAATATTGACCGTTGGATTGGCGCGCAAAAGTGGCTCTGTCTTGAAATCAACGCGGTTCACCGCATCCACCTGACCCGTCATCAACGCATTCATACGTGCAGAGGAATCGTTAATCGCAACTGCTTCAACGCTATCAAACCAACCTGCACTGCCATCTTTGTAGTGGCTATCAACACGGCTCAACAATGCGCGAACACCGGGGTCAAAGCTCTCGACTTTGTACATACCCGTACCGATACCCTTGGCGATTGCTTCTTCGACCTGACCGGCCGGATACATCACGATGTGATAGTCAGACAGCAGGAACGGGAAGTCCGCGTTACCAGCTTCAAGGGTAAAGACGATCTCATGATCGTTGATCTTTTCCATGTTCGTGATCGCAGAAACAATCGGCTGAGCCGCAGATTTCGCGCCCTCAGCCACGTGCATGTTCAACGATTCGATCACATCATCGGCGCCAAACGCTTTGCCGTTGTGGAACGTCACACCTTTGCGCAGCTTGAAGTTCCAAACCTTGGCATCTGCTGACGCGTCCCAGCTCTCGGCAAGCTCACCTTTCAACTGGCCGTCCGCACCTACCTCGGTAAGGCAATCGAATACAGCGCCGTACGCCAGCATGATCATAAAGCTGTCAGAATGCGTACGCGCGTCCCAGCTGTCAGATGTGTTGGCACCCGCAATCCCAAGGCGCAGCGTGCCGCCCTTTTTCGCTTCGGCGCGCGCGGGCACACCTGTGGCGGCCAGCATACTTGCGGCAACACCCGTCTTTAGAAGTCCGCGTCTACTTAGTCCTGACATATTTTTTTCCCTTCGTTGAACAGTTTATCGAGTTTTCATAGGCGGGTTCGGCCCGCTCTCACTTAGCTTTATTAGATCGCCTACATTTTACCGACGGCTGCATCACCAATGTTTTCCATGCCGCGTTCCTCAAGCAGATTGGTCAGCCAATCAGGGTCCATTTCGGGCACAGATGACAGCAGCAAATCCGTGTATGGGTGATGCGGCGGCTGGAACATCTCTGCCTTGGGCCCCTGCTCCACAACACGGCCATCCTTCATAACAACAACTTCATCAGCAATAGATTTCACAGTAGCAAGATCATGCGTAATGAACATGTAAGTCAAGCGGAGCGTATCTTGCAGATCAGCAAGTAATCGCAAAATACCCTCGGCAACCAATTGATCCAGCGCGCTTGTGACCTCATCACAGATGATGAATTTTGGCTCAGCCGCAAGCGCACGGGCAATTCCGACGCGCTGTTTTTGACCGCCAGACAGCTCGGACGGTAAGCGGTCACGATACTGTGATGGCTCCAATTCGATCTGCGTCAGCAACTCATCCACGCGCTTGGTTTTTGCACGGCCAGTCAGGCCCATGTAAAACTGCACAGGACGGCCAATGATTTCTGCGATCGTTTTGCGCGGATTAAGCGCCGTATCAGCCATTTGATAAATCATCTGAGCTTGGCGCAGCTGCATCTTATCACGCTGCTTATATGAAGCGGGCAGTTGCGCACCATCAAACTCAACGTGACCCTGTCGTGGAGCCAACAGGCCGGTAATACATCGCGCCGCTGTTGATTTACCCGAACCAGACTCGCCCACCACGGCCACCGTGCGACCAGCGTGCATGTGGAAACTAACGTCGCTCAAAACATCAACCTTGCCATACGCCGCCGTGACGCCGCGCACCGAGACAACGGGCGTTGCGCCGGTATGAACAGCGGGCTTTGCGGGGCGCTCAAAACTGCGGACAGCCCAAAGCGACTTCGTGTAGTCTTCTTGCGGATTGGCCAGCATTTCGCGCGTATCTGCGGTTTCAATCTCATCGCCGCGCAACAAAACCTTAACCCGATCTGCCATCTGCGCGACGACTGCCAAGTCGTGCGTGATATAAATCGCGGCGGTATCAAAATCCTCAACGATCTTGCGAATGGCCGCCAAGACCTCAATCTGCGTAGTTACATCAAGCGCAGTTGTCGGCTCGTCAAAAATGATCAAATCAGGGCGGCAGGCCATGGCCATGGCTGTCATTGCCCGCTGCAACTGACCACCCGAAACCTGATGCGGATAACGAAAGCCAATTTCATGAGGGTTGGGAAGGCGCAAACGCTCGTAAAGCTGCATCGCATCTTCTGAACTTTCTGCACGCGCCATCACACCGTGCTGGGTGGGTGCCTCAGTGTGCTGATCAATGATCTTATGCGCAGGGTTAAAGCTGGCGGCAGCAGACTGTGCGACATAGGCAATGCGCTTACCGAGCAACCGGCGTTTTACATCTGCAGATGCTGAGACCAGATCCATGCCATCAAAATTAACCGAACCAGACGAAATGCGGCATCCATCACGGGTATACCCCATTGCAGCAAGTCCAAGCGTAGATTTACCCGCCCCACTTTCACCAATTAAACCCAGAACTTCACCGCGCTTAAGACTTAGGTTCACACCATTGATAATGGGCGACCACACCTCATCACTGCGGCCTTCGATATAGATATCGTTGATCGTTA